>ERZ827498.163-NODE-163-length-96455-cov-23.585363_pt1 | contig 96455 bp, 80 predicted proteins | sample MGYA00519865_ERZ827498 | MGnify/ENA primary metagenome ERZ827498 (study PRJEB31778, sample SAMEA3449328) | human gut metagenome | biome: human gut; feature: human-associated habitat; material: faeces | place: United Kingdom | collected 2010/2012 ...
ACAGAACGATAAGGGGGATACATGCCAACTGCCGCACTGCTTTACAGCGGGCGGTGCAGGAGGGCTTAATTCGCACCAATCCCGCCGTCGGCTGTAAGCTGCCACCGAAGAAAGCACGGGAGATGCAGGTGCTCACGCAAAATGAAATTATCCGATTTCTGCATCAGGCAAAGGAAGAAGGCTATTATGAACTCTTTCTGCTGGAGCTCGGCACGGGAATGCGGCGCGGTGAAATATTGGCGCTCAAATGGAGCGACCTCAACTTCGCAACAGGAGAGCTTCGCATTGAACGGCAGGTATATATCATCAAGGCAGAGGTGATTATATCAGCGCCGAAAACAAAAGCCTCGATACGCACTGTTATTCTGCCATCGTCACTCTTGAAAACCCTTGTGGCGTATAAGGAAACGGTGGATTCGGAATGGATGTTTCCGTCACCGACGGATAACGGCAGACCGAGAAATCCGTCATCGATTAGAAAACGGTTACAACTGATCTTGGAACGGGCAGGCTGTAAAAAGGTGCGCTTTCACGATCTGCGTCACACCTTTGCGACCATGGCGCTGGAGCACGGTATGGATGTGAAAACTCTTTCGGCAACTATAGGCCATGTGTCATCAGCAACCACGCTGGATATTTACAGCCATATCACCGATACCATGCAAAGGCAGGCGGCGGTGCATATAGACCGCAAAATCGGCGGCACAGACGCCAAAATACCGACGATAGCGCGGGAGGAAAGGAAAGATACCTCTCCGGTCGAATTCACGCCGTACAAGCCCAAAATACGAAAGCCTGGGACGGGTTGTGTCACCATGATTAACGACCACCTCTACGAGGGACGGTACACACCAACCAATGCCTACGGCAAGCGGGAAAGCCACAACATCTACGCGAAAACAAGGGAAGAATGCGAAGAAAAGCTCGCGGAAATGATTGCAGAGGTTAAGGCACAAATTAAAGCTGAAAAGGAACGGATCAAGGCAGAGCAGTCAGCATAAGAAAACACCGCTACGGAAACAAAATCCGTGGCGGTGTAAATTCTGAAAAAATGAAATGTCTGTTGCCCGGCATCTCTTTAGAGGCCATTGGAATATACTGTTAATTGTCTATGCGTTTTTGTAAATTTGCCGATAACTTTGTAAAAACAAGATTATATGGATACCATCTGATATCTGGTCTACATGACATTGTCATTCTACAAATGGGTTGTGCGTCAACGAGCTCTTTATTTGCACTTGTATTAATTTTTATCAACTCGTTAACCATAAGATTTTCATTAAAGATCATATTATGGTTAGCAATAATATCATTGCAAATAGCAGAACGCATTTGCGATTCGTTCTCATAGCAGAAAATTCCACAAAGAATCTGTAATTTATTAATAGCCGTTTTTTTTATTAGATAATCACGATAGGTGCTTAAAAGAACACAGAGATTTAACCATTCCTCACTGTCCTCTTTAGAAGGAACATTATAATTCACTATCGTAAAAACAATTGCTGTTGAGCCGAATGATGAATAATTTATATTTCGGTCTTCGTAAATGTTACTGGTATCAAACATTTTTTTAATAAATTCGCGGAATTTATTAATTGTAGAAGTTTCTCCATAAGATACTTCAAGTTTAATTTTTGCAAAAGCAACGAAGACCTCACGCTCATCCGGTTTGCATTTTTTCCAGCATTTTAATCCCTGCGCAACATCATAAAAATTCACAGAATCGTCAAGGTATTGATTTTCAGTTTTACGGGATTTCTCTATGATTTCATAATGATTTTCTCTGCGCTGAATTTCAAACTGCTTTCCATTTGCTTTGAAAGCAGGAAAGCGATCTGCTTTTTCGTCATTGGTTTTGATACTGCAACAGATTAGATTGTGATCTGCGGTTTTACCGCCCCTTGATTCCGGAAGAATGTGGTCAACATTCCATCCAAAATTACTGTTTCTGTCGTTGTAGGAAGCTTTGGCAATTTCTCGTCCGGCAAAGTCAAAAGCCTTTTGTCTTTTGCCAAATTGCTTTACCCACAATCGATTTGCGGTTTCTTTGTTAAGCTCCATAGTTTTGTTCATTAAATATACCTCTTTCTAAAGTAGTTAAGAAGTATAATCCGTATTTGACCTCCTTTTTTATTAAGCAAATACTCTGAACGACACATAGGGCAACCTATTGCTGAAACCTCAAAGGGCAATCCTTATAACAGCTTAACTAAGGATTTGTCGATCATCTTTTTACTAATGCAAAAAGTATTTAGATTTGCTTACTTATATTATAACCAAGAAAGTATATGCTGTCAATGCCACAACAAATTGAATACTCAAAATTTGGGATGCAGTAGACAAAGAAAAGGCTTAAAGGCATTAAAAATCCTCTGAAACCGAGCCGTTTCAGAGGATTTTTGGTCGGAGTGGCGAGGCTCAAACTCGCGGCCTCCGCATCCCAAATGCGGCGCGCTATCAACTGCGCTACACCCCGATAGTTTATTTAATTGTGGTCGTGTAAGTGGTCAAATCTGTGGTCAAACACATTTTTGACTGCTTTTTTCTTTTTCCATACCGTCCAAAAATCGCACGGTTAAAGGGCTTTCGGCGATTTTCGCTTTCGTGCGGTGTGAAGACCGCCTATGCTCCCAAAGCAGGCGCCCTACCAGTCGGGCGACACCTCGGTCTAAACTATTATATATAATACCACGGTCTTTGTCAACTGTTAAATTGAAAAATTGAAGCTGCCGCGTTTGCGGCAGCTTCAAACATTATTACATTATTATTCGCCGAACGGGAAATCGAATGTTCCGCCGGAGCTCGACGAATTACCGCTTTCCGAATTGCTGCTTGAGGGTGCCTTAGTGCTGTAGCTGGATTCACCGGTATTCGCCTTAAGCACTGCATCAAAGGTCTTCTCTGCCCCGCCCTTCGTAAGCACCGTTACGGAAATAGTATCTCCCGCGGAGCATTCCTCGATTATATCGAGTACAATATCGTCGCTTGTGACCTCAATATTATTAATACGGGTTATAACATCACCCTCTGCAACCTTGCCGTGCAGGTCACTATCCTCCGAAACGGAAGCGACATACAGACCGACCGAGCTGTAGCCGTTGATTTCGGCGGTCACGGAGTTTATGGCGGTATAAGTAATGCCGAGTCTTGCGCGGCTGACGACCTTGCCCTTGCTTATAAGCTCGCTCACGATACGCTTAACCGTTCTTGTAGGTATTGCGTACCCTACGGCGTCATATTCCGTTCCCGCAAGCTTTGAGGAGGTTATGCCGACCACCTGCGAATACATATTCACAAGCGCGCCGCCTGAGCTGCCGGGGTTTATTGCACTGTCGGTTTGGATAAGCTTAGCCGAATAATTTGAGGTGGTGCGCACGCGTCTGCCAACCGATGAAATTATGCCCTTGGTGATACTCGAATCATCCGTGGCATCGCTTGGTCTGCCGATAGCCACCACACTTTCGCCGAAATTAAGCTGTGCGGAATCTCCGAACTGCGCCGCCTTAAAGCCGCTGCCCTCAATCTTAAGCACCGCTAAATCGCTCACCTGATCGCCCGCGACGTACTGCGCGTCATACTCCTTATTATCCGAAGTATAAATCTTGAATTTGGCGGAAGGCACTTCGGCATAAATATGATCGTTCGTTACGATATATCCATCACTGCTGTAGAAAACGCCGCTTGCCTGTGAGCCCTGTCCCGCGGTATTGTAAACCATTATTCCGACAACCGACGCCTTAACATCTTCATAAACCTCGGCAGCGGTCTTTTCATCGGTTTTTGCCGGCTTTGCCGCAAGCTCGATCTTTGCGTTTCCGCCTGATACCGAACGCACGCTGCTTCTGCCGAGAAAATATCCTCCCGCAGATGCCGCAGTCAAAAGGATTACTCCCGCAAGCACCGCCGCAAAGTATTTGAGTCCGCGGCTTACCGGCTTGTAATCCTTAACAGCAGTGATCGGAGTATAATTTATTGTGCAGGGCGGAGTGTTAAAGCCGTCGTTATATATTCCCGAGAAATTCGGTTGTACATCCGTATTCGGCTGTTCCTGCTGCGAAGTGCCGTCAGCCTGAGCATCCACGCTCATTACAGGCTCTGCCGTATCATCGAAATTTTGCTGCCGAGCATCAAAGCTTACAGGCTCGTCCTCCTTCGCTTTTTCCGAAAAACCGGGCTCGAAATTGCCCGCGTCTGCAGAGTTTTTGTTTTCAAACATATCGTCCATAATGATTCTCCTTAATTATTGAGCGGCAGCACAACGCTGAATGCAGTAAACTGATTTTCACGGCTCGACGCGGTTATGCTCCCACCGTGCGCCTTGACTATTGTTTTTACGATATAAAGCCCGAGACCCGTGCTGTTTTTATTCGCGGAGCGGGATTTATCAACCTTATAGAAGCGCTCAAAAACATACGGCAGCTCACTTTCGGGGATTCCCTTCCCCGTATTTGTTATCGTAAATGTGAGCTTTTTGCCGTCTGCCTTCGCCTTAAAATCTATTGTACCCGATTCGTTTGTGAATTTAACGGCATTATCTACCAAATTATATATTACCTGATGGATTAAATCCTTATCGGCGTTTACAGAGATACTCTGAATCTCATCAAGCCCGGTAATATTAAGCTTCGCAGCTTCAATTCGCTGTTCCTGGCTTACGACTATGGTGCATAACAGCTCCCTGAAATCGAAAAGCTCCGGCTTTAAAACAAACTCGCCCGATTCAAGCTTCGCCATGCTGAGCATTGATTGAACAAGGCGTGAAAGCCTTTTCACCTCGTCGGACACTATCTGGAGATAATACTTTTGCTTGTCCGGCTCTATGGTGCCGTCCAAAATGCCGTCTATAAAGCCGCCTATCGTAGTCATCGGAGTTTTAAGCTCGTGCGATACATTGGCGACAAAGCTTTTACGCATTCCCTCAAGCTGCACCAGTGAATTGGTCATTTGATTAAATGAAACCGCAAGCTCTCCTATCTCGTCATCGCTCGTTACGGGTATGCGCTTTGAAAAATCACCCTTTGCCATCGCCCTTGCCGCTTCGGACATTTGCTTGAGCGGCTTCGTGAGCCTGTAGGTCATGGCATAAAGCGCAAAAAACATTATTACAAGCGGAATGGCAGCCGAAAACAAATAAAGCTTTGTCACGGTAGACATTAGCAGCCGTATTGAAGAAAGCGGCGCGGCGCTGAACACGGTGACCGCAGTTCCACCGCTGCTTGTTATCCGCTTTGAAACCACATAATGCGGATTTTTATATACATCCAGGGTTTTAAGCCTGAACGGTTCATTTTCATCAGCCGCAAGCTCCGATTCCGGAATTAAATGCTGCGAATGAGTGCACTCGCCGTTTTTCCCCCATTCCTCGCAGCTGCAAAGCACTACCGCACCGGTCTTGTTGGCTAAAAATATATCGACATCCGAAACCGCCGAGATAGCGTTCAGGGTTTTATAAAGCTCCTGCATATTCATATCGCCCGAGGACGCCTCGGCTATATAATCCGCAGCCTCATCCGTGCATTTGCCGAGTGTTTCGTATTTTGAACGCGCCAGGTAATTATTGAGCACAAATGAAAGTATCATCATCATAACCGTAAGACTGAAAATAATAATCAGCGCGGTTGTGAAAAAATATTTTTTAAAAAGCTTAAGCTTCATAAAGCTATTTTACCTCGAATTTATAGCCTACTCCCCAAACGGTTTTAAGCGACCATTCATCGGAAACATTTTCCAGCTTTTCGCGCAGACGCTTTACATGAACATCAACCGTGCGGGAATCACCGTAATAATCAAAGCCCCAGACCTCATCAAGCAGCTGATCCCTCGTATAAACGCGGTTGGGATTGCTTGCCAAATGGTAAATCAGCTCAAGCTCTTTAGGCGGCGTGTCAATTTTAACACCGTTAACCTCAAGCTCGTAATTAGTAAGATTAATGCGAAGCTTGTCATATCTTACCTCGCTTATCTGGGAGCCCTTGTCACTGTCGTTCGTTCTGCGAAGCACTGCTTTTATGCGGGCGATTACCTCCTTGGTGTCAAACGGCTTGCTTACATAATCGTCCGCACCCAGTTCAAGACCGAGAATCTTATCAAAGGTTTCGCCCTTTGCGGTCAGCATTATAATGGGAGTTTCGCTCGTCTTGCGGATTTCCCTGCAGACCTGCCAGCCGTCCAGCTTCGGAAGCATTATATCAAGTAAAATAAGGTCGGGCGAATACTTTGAGGCGTATTCCACCGCCTGTTCGCCGTCGTTTGCCACAACGGTATCAAAGCCGTCCTTTTCAAGATACAAACGCAAAAGCTCGCAGATGTTCGCGTCATCATCGACAATAAGTATTTTATATTGCATTGCATTCCCCTCACTTAACTCTTGTGCCGCGCCCGACAGCAATCCTTTTCGGACACTACACTTATTTAAAGATAATAATATAATATTTATATTACGAAAATATGAATAATTGTAACTTTATTTTAAATTAAATGTCATCATACTCTGCAAGCGCTGCAGGTATAAAAAAACGAATCGCCGAAAGGCGATTCGTCATCAGTCTGTCGATGAACCCCAAAATTTGTTTTTGCAGCGGTAACTCCGCATTTTTCATTTTTTCCATGCCTGTGCGGCGGAAAAACACCTTGTAAGCGAAAAACCGCTGAATAATCGGTTTCAGGAGGGCACCGGGGTGAGTAACCACGGAGCATAACAACCGACTGCCGCCTGCGGCAGATAAAAGGAGGGCGTTATGGCGCCGCGGTCAAAGAAAATTCGCGCGCCGAGCGATATTTTCTTTGGGCACAACAAGAGTAGGGAGTGCGGTCCGAAAATCCGTAATTTTCGAGCGAACGGCATTCCCGTAGGAGAGCGTGGCGATTTTTTTCGACACGCGCACCAAAGAATTATTACTCTGCAGCTCCGCCGTTTTCTTCTTCCTTCATTTTTGCAAAGCACTCGCTGCAATATACCGGGCGATCATCCCTCGGGATGAACGGCACTTTAGCAACGCCGCCGCAGGCAGCACATACTGCATCATGCATTTCTCTGGGAGCTCTGCCGGCATTCTTACGCTTATCGCGGCAGGGCTTGCAGCGCTGCGGTTCGTTTACAAAGCCTTTGGATTCGTAAAACTCCTGTTCCCTTGCAGTAAATACGAATTCCTCACCGCAATCCTTGCAAACTAACGTCTTGTCTTCAAACATGTTTTCTACCTCTCTGATGATAAAATTTAGCCCCGGACGGAATCGCACCGACATCTTTGGTTTCAACGCTCTGCTTTAAGCTACATGGGCATATTAATAAAAAGGAATCAATTTCCCTGTTTATCCTTAAGCTTCCTGCGGATTCTCATAAGCGCGTTATTTACCGATTTTTCGGAAACACCCAACTCGTCCGCAATATCTATGTATTTTTTCCCCGAAAGGAAAAGCTGCAAAACCGCAAGCTCCATTCCCGATAATTCAAGCTTTATACTGTGCGTAAGCGCTTTATAAGCCTCTTTATCAAAGAAAATCTTTTCCGGACTGTTGCAATCGGGAATGCTTACATCCTCTATCGGCTCAAGCAGCTCCTCGGGAATGTTTTTCTTTCTGCCCGCCCGTTTTGCGCAATCAATAACCGAGCGCTTTATACAAAGTGAGGCAAAGGAGGAAAACGAGGATTTATCTTTATCGTAATTCTTCACTGCGGAATAAAGCGCAAGGCTTGCCTCCTGCGCTGCGTCCTCGCGGTCGCTTTCGCGGCAGTATTTATCCGCATAATAGCGTATTCGCTTATCGTACCGACCGAAAATTACGGGCAGAAGCTCATAGTCTCCGCCGCATATTTGCGCGACGATTTCTTCGTCCGACGCATTCTTGTAATTTTCGACAAAAATACTCCTCATTGTTACTCCGACATAGTATTACTTGCTAATTATAATAACCCATCCCATTTGAAAAGTCAAGAAAAATTTTAATATTTTTTGGTAAATTGTGAAAACTCACAAAAAACCTTGTGTGTTTTTACAATAAAATAAGTACACAGCGTGGAATCGCCGAATTATTCGACGATTCCGCGCTGTGCACTTGTAACCGTCATTATATAACGGATTTCTTAAAACGATACGGTAAGCTGCATTTTGAATCTTTCAAGCCCGAACACTGCGTGCGGTATTCCCTTCGGCATAATAAGGGTCTCCCCTTCGGACAAAACATATTCCTTCCCGCCGACGGTGAATCTTCCCTTTCCGTCGAGCACGGTCACCATTGCGTCGCCGCCTGCCGAATGCGATGAAATTTCTTCGCCCTTATCAAACGAAAAAACGGTCATGCTCACAAGCTCGTTCTGCACAAGCGTTTTGCTTACTACCTGACCCTCGCTGTAATCCACAAGGTCTTTAAGATTTATAACTCTTTCTTTTTCAATATTTTTATACATAATAACTCTCCGTTCCTTCTGTTATAAGCTTATTATTCTCTTTTATTTTTAATATATCAAGCCGGTTTTTTTATTCCACAACCGGCGGAATGAAATTTTCAATCGCGCTTCGCAGCTTCGGGTGGTGAATCACAAAATGAATCGCCGGAGCGTTGCCCTTTGATATCATTGCCCACTGCCCCTCGTGAATCAATATCTGCAGATTTCTGAACGCGTTTGTCCTTGTAAATTCCGCGGTATAATTTTCGTGCGCTTTTTGAAACTGCTCGGTTTGCTTTATAAGCTCTGAGTATTCGTCATAGCTAAGGCATATATCCTTACTGTAAAACATTCCCGAAAGCGGAAGCACCGTCGGGTGGCGTTCAAATTCCTCTCGGCTTATGATAGGTATTTCATCGGTTATGCTGCCGTTTTCAAGAATTTTTTCCGCAATTTCGCGCTGCGAACGCGCAAAATCAAGAATTTTATTTTTATCTTCCGCTTGTATTTTATGGTTTTCAAACAGTTTTTCAAGAAAATCCGCTCCCGCGGTATAAAGCGGCGGCACGGTGAGAATATTGCGGCGTTTGCCTGCATTTTCCGCATCGGCAAGCATAAACGCGTTCAGTCTGCGCGCGCCGTCCTCTCGGTAAATTTCCATTAAGGACGCTGCATTTTTCAAAAGGTCCTCGGCGCGTTTTTTATAGTACGTTATATCGTCCTTGGTTTTTGAAAGATAATACCTGCCGCGGTCATGACAGCCCGCTATCGCCTCACCCGAAAGCGCCGCGGCACCCGATACACGCAAAAAATGATTGAATGCGCCGTTCTGCGTTTTTTTGAGGTAATAGGGGGATATCTGCCCTGTCATATACATCGGTATCCAGCTTTCAAGCCCGAGCATCATTTCCTCAAAGGAACGGTCAATATTATGTATATTGTTAAGGTGCAGCCCTTTTTTGAGCATGAGCGCCATGCCGTACATCCACTTTTTCGGGAAATCGGGGTCCTTCGCCATTTCGGTCATGGGCATATCGCTGTAAAGTGTAACATCATCCTTTGATTTTGAAAGCACGGTCGCCTTTAAAAAGTCAAGCTCGCTTTCCATCATTTCGTGAAGACCGTAATAATATTTTGAGGTCGGCAGCTGAAACGGCAGCTGCGGCACCTTCATTTCATCGAAGTGTATCGCTTTAATGTATTCGTTCAAATCAAATTCGTCAAGCTTTGCAAGAAATCCCGAAATGCCGCCGCCTTCGGTATCACCCGATTTTCCGCAAAGCAGCCATTCCTTGATTTTTTCATGCCTTGCGGAGCAATCGTCGGTCTCCTCGCCGGTAAGCTCTGTCAGCACGGCAAGGTCGGTGGGAGAATTTATCTCCCTTGCCACAAAAGACGCCACCGCCTCGGCGAATTGCTCGGGGTCGGCAGGGCGGCGCGAGCCGTTTCTGAAGCGGAATATAGTTGAGCTATCGTAATTTGTGCTGCGGCAAAGCTTTGAAATATTTATATCAAGCACGGAAATCAGCGTATTGAAATTAAGCCGCAGCTGCTCCTTATCGGCTGACACGAGTCCGTCGCAGGCAAGAAGCTGTGAGCGTATTTCCTCTGCTCCGAGGGCGATTTCCTTTTTTTCGGCAATAGCCGTCAGCGCGTTTACAATGGATGAAAAGGCCTCGCTTTCGGCATCGGGCAGCCGCTCTCCCGATCGGTAACGGCTCACAGTCGCCGCAGATATACCTGAAAGCTCACTTAATTCCTTGGCAGTGCAGTCAAGCGTTTCTATATACTCGTTAAGCCTGTCGCAAAATCTCATATTTTCACATCCGTAATGTTTTTTTATATTATACAACAAAACCGTCAAAAAATAAAGTGTAATAATTTCCATTTCGGCAAATGCCATAACGGAAATTATTTATTTGTTGATATGATATATATGCTAAAATCTTTATAAGAAAATTTTTCCGTGAGGAGAGAAAAATGAGAATAATTTCAGAATTTAAAATGCGGGGTTTGGCGGCTATTTTGATTGCTTTCATCCTGCTTTGCGGGTGTGCGGGTAACGGCGGGAAAACATCAAGACCTACCGCTGAAAAGGATACCTCGCTTACCGCCTCAACGCAAGCGGAGCCCGTAACACTCGAGCAGGCGCTTTTAAAGGAAAGAGGCCGGCCGTATGACCAATCGGATTACAAAAAGATCGTCGGCGGCGAGGGCATTATTGATATAACCTCGGAGTTTGATTGCTTTGTCGACCATTCCTACAGCACCGACATTGACAATATGATAGTTTCGGGCGGCAAGACCTACCGTGCAAACTTTAATTTGCCGCTTTCAAACGGCAAAAATATTTTAGAAACATTCACGCTGCCGTCAACCGCCGAGGTGAGGTATTGGGACGCCACCTACGACGGCGAAATCTGCAATTTCTATTTTAAGGACGGCTCTGCCTACAAGCTCAGCGGTCAATCGCCTGTTACTTCTTATATTCCCGAAAAAATCGATACCGATAAATACCCTCTTTTCAAAAAGGTTTACCGCTATTCATCCGACGGCAAAACGCTTACCGACTGCACCGCGGAATTTTTAAATGCCGATAAGATTTACCGCCACCGCTTCCCGATGTTAGCCATTACAGGCAAAAAGGTAAGCCTTATTGATACGGCTAAATACCTTGACAAAGGCACTGCCGGGTGGAACTGGTACAGAGATATGGGCTGGCGGGAATATATAGCCTACGACCTCGATTTATCGGCAATAGGCACCGAGACCCCGATAAAGCTTTTCAACACTAACATTCTTATGACAAACTGCGCGTTTTATGAGATTGTGTATGCGTCAGAACCGCTTGATGATAATGATAAAAACGCACAGACAGTGCCCGACGGCTCGGTTTCGCCCTATTACCCCGCCGCGCCGCACCTTAACTGCAACCTCACTTTAAGAAAAATAACCCTGCTTACTAACTATTACAAGGATGTGCGCAATATCTGCACAAGCCATGTAATAACCGATGATTACACCCTCTTACCGATTTCGGAAATTATGACCGAGGGCTACGCCAAATATTATAAATACGATTGCAACAAATTTTACAATGCCTACCGTGACGAATAAAGGAGCAAAGAATATGAATTTTGATAAAAGAAAAATATTTTCAGCCGCTGTTTCCGCCCTGCTCGCGCTTTCCCTTACCGCCTGCGGCGGTAAAACCGTAACAAACAGCGACGGCACAAAAACCGTAAGGACCGAGCGCGGCATAAAGGTCACCCAAACTGCGGCAAAAGCGGTGCAGACCGAAAAATACGAAACCGCCGATTTCAGCATTACAATACCCAAGGGCTGGAAGGTAACTGCGGGCGGCGCGAATATTTACCACACCATACGCGTAAGCGACCCTAACGAGCCGCTCAACGGTATGTATATTCTTCTTAAAGCGGAGTGCCTCTTGCACTCGCAGGCGGGCAAGGCGGCATACCAAAGCCTTTATAATAAGGGAAATACGCAATTGGCGTTGTTTGCAAACGCGGTTGTGCTTGAAAACCCCTCTACCGAGAATTTCTTCAAGATTTTTTCCGCCTACGGCGATTTTGCCTCTAAAATTGATACCGCCTATGCCGGCTTTACTTTTCCCCGTTACGACAATTTCACCGTGACCGAAAGATTCGCTTCAAACAGCAATTTAAAGGCATATTCGCTCGGTGAGGAGCTTTTGCGCGCAACCTTCACAGACAGCGGCAAGGAGGGCGAGGGAATGTTCTCGGCAAGCGTTGTGGATTTCGGCAGCTTGACTGTATCCGACGGAACGGTTGTGGGCTATCAGCTGAAGCAGGCGGACGGCGGATATTATATGGCGTATAACGTGGTGGCAATAACCGCCGCAAAGGACACCTTTATAGAGTGGGAAAGCGTGCTTACCGAGTGTATGAAAACGCTTGATTATTCGGAAAGCTTTGTAAACGCAACAAATCAGGCAAGCAATGAAAAGCTTGCGCTTTCAAAGCAGATAAGTCAAAACTTTAACCAGACTATGGACGGCTTTATGTCATCATGGGAGAGCCGCAACAAAAGTCAGGATATTATGAGCCAGAAGCAAAGCGACGCGACCCTCGGTTACGAGCGCGTTTACGATACCGAGACCAACGAGGTCTATAAAGCGACAAACGGCTTTACCGATGTTTACGACGGCAAGCGCTATAAGCCCGTAACGGACGATAATATGTATACCGAGCCTATAAGCGGCTATATTGAAAAAGTAAATTAAATTTTTAAAAAACTATTGACGGCGGCGTTTTAAGTATGTAAAATATTATTCGGTAATATTTTCGGCGCGGTGGGTACAGTATTTATTGCCGTACCCGCCGTGCCCTTTTAAGGAACGGCGTTTTTTATGTCAAACAACAGGGAATGGTATTTTAAAGGATTAAGGGACGGCATTCCCATAGCGCTCGGCTATTTTGCCGTAGCGTTCACCCTCGGAATAGCCGCGAAAAAAGCGGGACTCGTCGCATTTCAGGCGTTCTTGGCGTCAGGGCTCACAAACGCGTCCGCCGGCGGATATGCCGCCTTTACACTTATCGGAGCCGGTGCAGCTTATATAGAGCTAGCAATAACCGAGCTGATAGTAAACGCGCGGTATTTGCTTATGTCCTGCGCTCTAAGCCAAAAAATAGCGCCCGAAACTTCCCTTTTGCACCGTATGCTTATGGCCTTTGATGTGACCGATGAAATTTTCGGTATTTCGGTTTCGGTCACCGGTACGCTTAATCCTTTTTACAATTACGGCGCAATGTCGGTTGCAATTCCCGGGTGGGCTTTCGGCACGCTGTTTGGGGTTATAATGGGCAATGTGCTGCCCGCACGGCTTGTGAGCGCTTTAAGCGTGGGACTTTACGGTATGTTTTTGGCAATAATAATACCGCCCGCAAGAAAAAACAAGGTCATAGCGGCGCTGGTTATAATTTCAATGGCGGCAAGCCTTGCCTTTTCAAAGATACCCGCCTTGGCTTCTGTTTCCGACGGTATGCGAATAATAATTCTCACGGTGGTAATATCGCTGCTTGCGGCGATCCTCTTCCCCGTAAGGGAGGATGCGGAGGTAAACGGCGATGAAGCATAATATTTATATATACATAGCTGTGATGACCGCCGTAACATATCTTATAAGAGTATTGCCGCTGACGCTCATCAGAAAAAAGATAACCAATGTGACGCTGCGCTCGTTTCTTTACTATGTGCCGTATGTCACCCTTGCAATAATGACCTTTCCCGCAATTATAAACTCCACCGGCAGCATATGGTCGGGGCTTGCAGCGCTTGTGATCGGCGTTTTGCTTTCTTACTTCGGCGTGAGCCTGTTCGGAGTTGCCGTATGCTCCTGCGCCGCGGTGTTTATTATTGAGCTTATTATTTAATGCCTGCTGAACAATTCAAAAGTACCTTAACCCGAGCATGTTGGTGTAAACTTTTGAATTGTTCAGGTGCAAGGTTTTTGCGCAATTTTGCGAAAAAACCTTGCACTTTAAAAAGAATCACATTTTGATTCTTTTTAAAATCAGGCGACAATCAATGGATACTGACGGTCAAAACAAAGGTTTTGACCCATAAAATCGAGATTTTAACTCGATTTTATATAATTGCATTTGCTAATGCAATTATTCAGTAGACATTATTTAATCGGAAAACAAATAACCGAAGCCTGTTGATATCCTGAAAGATAACAACAGGCTTCGGATTTTTGATGCCGTCATGAGGCGGCCGATGTTTAATATTTAAACTTATGAAATACCTTTTTACCCTTTTTGAGTATTACCTCATTTTCAAACGCGCTCTTTTTAAGTGCAAATTTGGGGTCGGTAATTTTTTCATCGTTTATGCTCACGCCGCCCTGCTGAACCAAGCGCCTTGCCTCACCGTTAGAGGCGGCAAGTCCGCCCTTTACCATCATAGCCAAAATACCGATCTCGCCGTCGGCGAAATCCTCATCGGACAAATCGGTGGACGGCATATCAGCATGCGAGCCGCCGCCGACAAATATTGCGCGGGCTGCAGCCTGTGCCTTTTCCGCCGCCTCCTCGCCGTGAACAAGCTTTGTAAGCTCGTAAGCCAAAATTTCCTTTGCGGTGTTGAGCTGACTGCCCTCCCACTCGTCCATTTTGTCTATCTCCTCAAGCGGCAGGAAGGTGAGCATGCGTATGCACTTTAAAACATCAGCGTCGGCAACATTGCGCCAATACTGGTAAAACTCATAGGGTGAGGTCTTTTCGGGATCGAGCCAAACTGCCCCCGAAGCGGTCTTGCCCATTTTCTTACCCTCGGAATTAAGCAGCAGGGTTATTGTCATGGCGTATGCGTCCTTACCGAGCTTTTTGCGTATAAGCTCGCTGCCGCCGAGCATATTCGACCACTGATCGTCGCCGCCGAACTGCATGTTGCAGCCGTACTCTTTAAAGAGGTGGTAGAAGTCATAGCTCTGCATTATCATATAGTTGAATTCAAGGAAGCTGAGTCCCTTTTCCATGCGCTGCTTGTAGCATTCGGCGCGCAGCATATTATTGACCGAGAAGCAGGCGCCGACATCGCGCAGCAAATCAATATAGTTAAGCTTTAAAAGCCAATCGGCGTTGTTTACCATTTGCGCCTTGCCCTCGCCGAATTCTATAAAGCGGCTCATCTGCTTTTTAAAGCAGTCGCAGTTGTGCTGAATCTGCTCGGGTGTCATCATGGAGCGCATATCGGTTCTGCCCGAAGGGTCGCCTATATACCCAGTGCCGCCGCCGATAAGGGCTATCGGGCGGTTGCCCGCCATCTGCAGCCTCTTCATAAGGCAAAGCGCCATAAAGTGACCTACATGCAGGCTGTCCGCCGTAGGGTCAAAGCCTATGTAGAAGGTCGCCCTGCCGTTATCTATAAGCTCGCGTATCTCCGCCTCATCCGTTACCTGCGCAATAAGTCCGCGCGCTACAAGTTCATCATAAATTTTCATGATTGTTTACTCCTGTCTAACAGCTCTTTTGCTGAATTATATAAATTTTCGGTCATTTGTGCGCCCGACATGATTCGGGCAATCTCGTTGATACGGTCCTCATAGGAAAGCGGTGAAACGCTTGTAAAGGTTCTGTCCCCTTCCGCCTTCTTTTCAATAAGCAGGTGCGTATCCCCCATTGCCGCTATCTGTGCCAAATGCGTTACGCATATCACCTGCCTGTTTTCCGCAACCCTTTTGAGCTGCGTTCCGACCTTTCCTGCGGTGTAACCGCTGATTCCCGTATCAATTTCATCAAAAATCATAGTGCCCACGGGGTCACGGCCTAGCAGCACGCTTTTAATTGCCAGCATCACGCGGGATAATTCACCACCCGAGGCGATTTTTAAAAGCGGCTTTACACTCTCGCCGCGGTTTGCGGAAATCATAAATTCCGCAGTATCGCACCCGCGCTTGGTGTATCTGCCTTTTGCGAACTGCACGGTAAAGCGGACATCCGGCATATTAAGATAAGAAAGAATATCGCAGACCTGCTTTTCAAACGCCGCCGCGGCTTTTTTTCTCACCTCGGTCAGCTCTTCGCCGAGAGCCACAAGCCTCTCCACGGAGCTGTCGAGCAGCTCTGACAGCTCTGCCGCCTTTTTATCCGAAAACTCGATGTCATTTAGCTCCTCGCGAGCCTTATCAAGCGCTTTGAGCAGCTCCCACTCTCCGCCTCCGTATTTAAGCATAAGCTTATCAAGCGTATCAAGCCGAGCGTTTATTTCATCGGGATCTATATCCGAATACTCCGCATTTTCAAGAAAATCGTAAATAGCCGCGCTCACATCCTCCGCAGCCGATGCCGCAGATGACAGTACGGAAGCCCTCTTATCCCATTCCTCATCCCGCAGGGACGAAAGGGCTTTTTCCGCGCCGCTTAACAATGATACCGCGCCGTCAAGCTCATCGTCACCCTTAAGTTCGGAATAAGCGCGGGCAAGCGCTTCTGCGGTTTTTTGGTAATTCCTTGCGATTTCAAGCTTCCTGCGAAGCTTGTCATACTCGCCGGGCTTTATTCCCGCCGATTCAAGCTCGTTTATGCTGTATTTAAGCAAATCGACCCTGCGGCGCTTTTCATCCTCATCGGTTTGAACAGCGGCAAGCTCTTTTCTGATTTTGTTTATCTCACGGAATTCCGCATAATATTTACCTTTAATGGGGTCGTCGTCCGCCACCGCGTCAACATAATCCAAATGCCGTTCCGGGTCTAAAAGTGCCTGATTATCATGCTGGCCGTGAATATTTACAAGATGCCTGCCGACCTCCTTAAGCTCGGTCGCCGTTACGGGGCGGTCATTGAGCTTTATAAGCCCCTTACCCGCTGCGGAAAGCCGACGCCTTATTACAATATTGCCGTCGTCATCCGGCACAACGCCGATATCCGACAGCGCCGCGGCGGTCGCGTTATCAAGCTCGCCGAAAACCGCGGACACCTCTGCAGTATCGCACCCCGCGCGGATAAGCTCCCTCGAAGTGCGCTCGCCGAGCACCGCGTTTATCGAATCAATCACTATGGATTTTCCCGCGCCCGTTTCACCCGTCAGAACATTAAAGCCCGGTGAGAATTCAATATCCGAGCGCTCTATTACAGCTATATTTTCTATATGCAGAAATTTAAGCATTTTTCTTCCCCGCTATACAAGCAGATTTTTAAGCTCACGCGACAGCTGCTCTGCACCATGCTCGTTATAGGTAACGATTATTATCGTATCGTCTCCCGCAAGAGAGCCGAGCATCATATCGCCGAACAGCTCGTCTACCGCAACGCAGGCGGTAGAAGCCATTCCCGTATAGCACTTCACAACAACATTATTAAGCGCATAGGCAACGCTTTTCACCGAATGCGCGAACAGCTCGCGGTAGTGATTATCCGAACGCGGCGCGGTTTGCTCTGCGGCTATGTAGCGGTAATTCCCGTCGCGGTCATGCCCCTTTACAATGCGCAGCTTTTTAATATCCCGCGAAACGGTTGACTGCGTAACATCATACCCCGCTTCTATCAGCGCGTTCTGCAGCTCCTCCTGCGTTAAAAATATTTTTTCTTTAATAAGCTCTAAAATTTTTTCCTGCCGTTTACTCTTCATTTTAAATGCTCCTGCCGTCTCTGAATTTGCCGGAAAGTGTTTTATAAAATGACCTGTCGTTAAGTCTTATCAGCTTCGCATACTGCTTTGAGCGGCGTATCAGAATATCTGTATACGGCTTCACCGCGGCAACCTTTCTGCCGTCAACAGTCAAATATATATCGGTTCGCTTTTTTGAATACGCCTTGACCTTTACGGTATTATCCGCGCCCAAAAGTATCGGCTTTGCCGAAAGCGAATGCGAGCAGATAGGCGTTATGCACATGCTTTGGGTCAGCGGGTCTATTATCGGCCCGCCCGCAGACATGGAATAGGCGGTTGAGCCTGTGGGGGTCGAAAGGATAAGCCCGTCCGCTCTGTAATTGATATTATCGCCGCCGACGCCCACCGAAATATCGATTATCCTCGAAATAAAGCCGCCGGTTATGACTGCGTCGTTAAGGGCGTTGTATTCGCCGAGCCGCCTGCCGTTCTCAAACACCGTAACAGAGAGCATCATCCGCTTTTCCACAAAATACTCATTCTGCTTCAGCTTGCGCAGCAGACCCAACTCGTTCTGCTCTATATTTGCAAGATATCCCATCCGGCCTGCGTTTATGCCAAGCACCGGCTTGTTATCGAGCGCGGCGCGTTTAGCGTAACGGATTATCGTTCCGTCGCCGCCTATCGTAATTATAATATCGGCAATTCCGTACAGCTCGTCCTCGGGCAGCTGCTTAAAGCCGGCAAAAATCATTCCCTCGGGCAAATATGCCTCTATTTCTTCATTTTTCAGTATTTCGCCGAGCTTCAGTACAACATCGTATGCTCCGCGCTTATCAAGATTCGGCAACACCGCCGCCTTCATAATTTCACCTCTCCAATGCTTTATATGATAACTCAACCACCTGTGAGGCATTCACCTCGCAGCGATTTTCGCTTTTTTCGTCCTTTTCTATAAAGCATAAATATTCAATATTACCTTCTGGTCCCTTTATCGGGGAAAAATCAAGCCCCAAAAGCGAAAAATTATTCTCCGCAATCAAGCCGATAATTTTTTCAATCACGGCGATATGCACCGATTTATCCCTTACAACGCCCTTTTTGCCGACATTTTCGCGCCCCGCCTCAAACTGCGGCTTAATAAGGCAGACCGCACGCCCGCCCTCCTTTAAGAGAGTGCGCAGTGTCGGAAAAATGTGATAAAGCGATATAAACGAAACATCGACCGAAGCAAAGTCAAGCTCATCGGGCACCTGCTCGCGAGTCACATATCTGAAATTGGTACGTTCGAGATTTACCACTCTTTCGTCCGTTCTCAATTTCCACGCAAGCTGACCGTAGCCGACATCTATAGAATAAACCTTTGCCGCGCCGTTTTGCAGCATACAGTCGGTAAAGCCGCCTGTGGAGGCGCCGATATCCGCGCAAACGCAGCCTTCAAGGCTTATATTAAAGCTTGCCACAGCCTTTTCAAGCTTTAAGCCGCCGCGGCTTACATATTTTAGGGTTTCCCCTCTGACCTCGATTATATCATCAGGCTTTACTGTATTCCCCGCTTTATCGGATTTTTGGTTGTTGACGAAAACTATTCCCGCCATTATAAGTGCCTTTGCCTTTTCGCGGCTTTCGGCAAAGCCGCGTTCAAAGAGAGCGATATCCAGCCGTGTTTTTTCGGTCATTCATAAGCCCCCTTTAAAGCGTTTATCATGCTGTCGGTATCAAGCCCGACGCTTTTAAGCGCAGCCGTTACCGCGGCGGTGGGTACGAATTTATTATCCACCGCATGTATATTATACTGTCCTTTGTAGCCGTTTTCAAGCAGTTTTGCGGCGCAAAGCTCGGCTATCCCGCCGTTTTTTATTCCCTCTTCAAAAAAATGCAGTTCCTTGTATTTACCTATATCATTTATCAAGCTGTCCGAAATCGGGTAAATTTTATTGAGCTTTATGACCGTTATGTCGGGCAGCGCCTTCTGCGCCTCTATAGCATTTTGAAAAATTCTGCCGTAGGTTACTATCGCCTTATCGCCGACCCCTTCAAATACCGTGTAATCACCCGTAATTTCCTTGGGCGCACCCGATTTTTCGCACCCGCGCGGGTATCTTACAGCGACAATTTCGTCCCTTTCTGCCGACAGTTCAATGTCCCTTTCAAGCTCGTCATAATATGTCGGGGAATAAATTGTCATCCCGGGGACACCTGTTAAGAAGGCGACATCAAAAAGTCCCTGGTGGGTCTCGCCGTCCTCCCCTACTATTCCCGCACGGTCTATAAGCAGGCGAACGGGAAAGCCGCCTATTGCGACATCATGTATTATCTGGTCAAAGCCGCGCTGCAGGAATGAGGAATAGACCGCAAAATATGGCTTCATCCCCGCGCTCGCAAGCCCCGCCGCAAAGGTGACGGCGTGTTCCTCGGCAATGCCGACATCGAAAAACCGCGATTTGAATCTGCCTGCAAATTCGGCAAGCCCGGTGCCCGCCGCCATAGCCGCGGTTATTGCGCAAACCTTTTCGTCCTTTTCGGCTGCTTTGCAGAGAGCCTCCCCCGCGACATCGGAATATGTGCGCTTGCCGCCGAATTTAGCGCCCTTATCAATGTCAAAAGCCGAAACGCCGTGGTAATCCTTCGGGGAGGATTCCGCATAAGCGTAGCCCTTTCCCTTTGTGGTTATAACATGTATAACAGACGGGCGGGAATAGGACTTTGCAATATCAAACAGCTGCTCCATTGCTTTAACATCATGCCCGTCAACAGGCCCTAAATAATTAAAGCCGAGCGCAGAGAAGATATTTTCGTGATAAACAAGCTCCTTGACTGCCTCTTTGACCGTGAAAATTGCGTTGTTGAGCGGTCTTCCGATAAGCGGAATTGCCAGTAAAAAGCGGCTTAGGGCAAACTTGAAGTGGTGGTAATGCGGCTTGTTGCGCATTTTTGTAAGGCTGCGCGCAAGCGCCCCCACATTGCGGGAAATTGACATTTTATTATCGTTGAGCACCACAATGAAATTGCTTCTGCCCGAGCCCGCATTATTGAGCGCCTCATATGCCATACCGCCCGTCATAGCGCCGTCGCCTATCACAGCGACCGCCGTGCCTTCCTCGCCCTTAAGCTTTTTAGCACGGTAAATACCGTAAGCGGCAGATATGGAATTGCTGCTGTGCCCGGTTATAAACGGGTCGTGCTCGCTTTCATCCGGGCGCATATAGCCCGAAAGTCCGTTTTCGGTGCGTATAGAGGAAAATCTATCAAACCTGCCGGTTAAAAGCTTGTGTGTATAGGACTGGTGGCCGACATCGAAAATCAGCGCGTCCTCAGGTGAAGAAAAGCTCCTGTGCAAAGCAACCGTCAGTTCCACCGCGCCGAGATTAGACGCCAAGTGCCCGCCGTTTTTTGAAACGGTGGATACAATGCAATCGCGTATTTCCTGACAAAGCAGCGATATTTCGTCATAATTAAGTTTTTTGACATCATCGGGTGATTTTATTTTGCTTAACAGCTTATACTCCAATTATAATTACATTCCTTTTAATACTTTCTGTCAAGAAGCTCGGCGGTAAGCTCGCATAAGGCTGCATTGTCGCCGCCTATTTCGTGAAGCGCCGCAAGCGCCTCATCAGACAACTGCGCCGCCGCTGCGCGCGCACCGTCTGTACCGAGCAGGGTCACATAGGTGGTTTTTCCGTTCTTTTCGTCGCTGCCTATCGGTTTGCCGAGGGTCTTCTCATCGGATGTGCAGTCTAAAATATCGTCGATTATCTGAAAAGCAAGCCCCAATTTCTCGGCGTATTCTTCGGCTAAAGCAGTTTCCTTTGCGTCTGCACCCGCCAAAATACTGCCGCAAACCGCCGCCGCCGATAAAAGACAAGAGGTTTTTTTAAGGTACATCCCGCGGAGCCGTTCAATATCCGCCCCGCTTTTTTCGGCAGCGAGGTCCTCCACCTGACCGCCCACCATTCCGTTTATTCCCGCCTTTTCGGCTAATACGGCTATGGCTTTAAGCACTCTGTCGGGCGGAATATTTTCTGTATCCGCCGCTGTTTTAAAGGCAAGCGTCAACAGTGCATCGCCCGCAAGCAGTGCGGTATCCTCCCCGAACGCCTTATGGCAAGAGGGTCTGCCGCGGCGCATATCGTCGTTATCCATGCAGGGCAGATCGTCGTGTATCAGCGAATAGGTGTGAATCATTTCAATCGCGGCGGCAAAATTCAGGGCATTGCCGTCCTGTCTGCCGAAAAGGCGGTAGAATTCAAGCAGAAGAATCGGTCTGATTCTTTTTCCGCCCGATAAAAGGCTGTAGCTCATCGCTTCAGCCGCGGAATTTTCGGCGGCAATTAAGCCCTCAAGCTTCTTTTCTATATCGGGTAAAAACCGTTCATAGCTCCTGCTCATTTTCTTCCTCCGCCTCGGTCAGTGTTATTATTTTCTGCTTTGCGGTTTCAAGCGTTTTTCTGCATTCTCCCGCAAGCTCCGTTCCGCGCTCGAAAAGCTTTATTGATTCATCAAGCGTAATATCTCCGCTTTCAAGCAGCGATACTATTTTTTCAAGCTCCGAAATCGATTTTTCAAAGTCGTTGCTTCGGCTCATACTCTCTGCTCCTTTTCAGTTACCTCGCACTTAACGCTTCCGTCCGCAAATTTAAGCGTTATACCGTCGTTTATTTCAATTTCATTTACCGACCGCACCGTTTTTCCGGATTTCACTGCGACCGCATAGCCGCGTGCAAGGGTCTTAAGCGGACTCAAAGCGTCCAGTCTGGCGGCAAATTCCGCAAGATACGCGCCTTTTTCTGAAAGCAAGGCCGAATATGCCGATATAAGCTTATCCGCCGCTCTGTCGGTTTGCTCTGCGCGTCGTTCTGTTATCGCAGCCTCAGGCGCTTTGAAAAAGCGGGATGAAAGAGCGCCCGAAAGCCGTGCGTTTGCCCGCTCGTACCTCGCCTTGAGGGCATTTTTAAGCGCCGATTCAAATCCTGTGAACCGTTTTTTCAGCTCCTCCGAATTCGGCACGGCAAGCTCTGCCGCGGCAGACGGGGTCGGTGCGCGCATATCGGCAACAAAATCGCAAATTGTAAAATCCGTTTCATGCCCTACTGCCGATATTACAGGCACGGGAGACAAAGCAATTTTACGCGCAAGCGTTTCATCGTTAAACTCCCAAAGATCCTCTGCGGAGCCTCCGCCTCTGCCTATAATAATAGCATCGGCGGTGCCCAGTTTGTAAAGCCTGTCAAGTGCCGAGAGCATTTGAGGCACGGCGTTCTCACCCTGCACCGTAACCGGACACATTATGATACGCGCTGCAGGATACCTCCTGTCAAGAATGCTTAAAATATCCCTCACGGCGGCGCCCGTGTCGGAGGTTATTACCGCTATATTTTCGGGGTATTTCGGCAGCGGTCTTTTGCGGGATGCGTCAAAAAGCCCTTCGGACTTAAGCCTTTCCTTAATACGTTCAAACTGCATAGCCAGTGCCCCCGCGCCCACCGGGAGCATCTGCTCGGCATAAAACTGGTACTGCCCGTCCTTTTCATAAATGGACACTCTGCCGCGCAGCACCACGGTATCGCCGTCATGAGGGTCAAAGCGCACGCTGTTTGCCATTGCTCTGAACATAACGCAGCGTACTGCGGCGTCCCCGTCCTTCAAGGTGAAATACCAATGACCGCTGGCATAGTGGTTTTTAAAGTTGGAAAGCTCGCCCGTTACGGTCACACTTTGAAGATGACTGTCGCCCTCAAGCAGTGACTTAACATAGAAATTAAGCTGCTTTACGGTTATTGCGGCAATTTCGGTTATCATATTAAAGTGATTTGGAAACGGTCGCAAGAATACCGTTTACAAAGGAAGCGTCATCATTAGTGGCGTATTTTTTGCAAAGCTCGACCGCCTCATTGATTGAAACCGAAACGGGGATCTCATCGAAATATTTCATTTCGTAAATCGCCAGGCGCAATATGCAAAGAGCGGTCTTGGAAATTCTTTTAATGCTCCAGCCTACCGAATTCTCGGAAATGATTCCGTCAATCTCCTCTATATTATCATAAACGCCGGAAAATACTCGGCTTATATATTCATCCGGTTCTAAATCCCTTACTTCCTTTGCTGTTTCCAATATTTCGTCCGTACCGTTATTGTTAAATTCCTTTTCAAAAACAAGAATGAACGCCTCTTCCCTCGCCTGTTTTCTCGTCATACCGCACCAGCCCTTTAAAATTTATCACTTTTCAATCTGCATTTGAAATCTATTATACACTATATTCCGCCGCTTTTCAAGCCGTAAAATGCGCATATTGCAGGTTTGTCCCCTTAGTGTAAAATAAATGTAGGAAAAAACAGTACAAGAGTATGCCAAAATGTGTTTTAATAAGGTTGAAGGACCCAAAACACTAAGGAGGCATACTCTTGTGAAAAACAGTATAACACAGATAATGGGAGATTTCATCAAAAAATTTTCCTACAAAAACTTGACACGAACCAATAGCTAAAAAAGAACTTGACAACCGCCTTCAAACGCGCTATTATATAGGTGTTAAAGCGTTGAAAAGGACAGTAGCTTTTTCAATCAGAATTTAAAAGAGAGCGCGTGCCGCCGGCTGAAAGCCGCGTAAATTCCGGAAAAAGCGAACACCGCCTTTGAGCGCCGTGGGTTGCAACACGGACGTTTTACCTGCGTTAAGGGTAGTAAAGTGCCGTTTAAAAAACGGAATGCGGGTGGAACCGCGGAGTATTGTTTAATTTTGCTCCGTCCCTCTTAACCGAGGGGCGGAGCTTTATTTTTTTGGAGGTATAGGTTATGATAAAGGTTACTTTAAAGGACGGCAGCGTAAAGGAATTCCCCGCCGGAATTTCCGCTTATGAAGCCGCAAAGGAAATAAGCACAGGGCTTGCAAGAAATGCCTGCGCCGCTAAAATAAACGACAAAAACGCCGATTTGCGCGATACGCTGAACGAAGACTGCGAGCTTGAAATTTTAACATTTGATGATGAATACGGCAAACGGACATTCCGCCACACAGCGTCACACATTATGGCGCAGGCGGTAAAAAGGCTTTACCCCCACGCAAAGCTTGCAATCGGCCCCGCTGTTGACGACGGCTTTTACTATGATTTTGACTTAGAAACCAAATTTACGCCCGAGGACCTTGCGAAGATCGAGGCGGAAATGAAGAAGATCGTAAAAGAGGATATAAAGCTTGAGCGCAGCTATAAAAGCAGAAACGAAGCGGTTGAGTTCTTTAAGGAAAAGAACGAGCCTTACAAGGTTGAGCTTGCAGAGGATATTCCCGAGGGCGAGGATATAAGCTTTTACACACAGGGCGAATTTACCGATTTGTGCGCAGGCGCGCACCTTATGAGCACGGGTGCGGTTAAAGCGTTTAAGCTCACCTCCGCCACGGGTGCATACTGGCGCGGAGACTCCTCAAAGAAAATGCTTTGCCGCGTTTACGGCACGGCTTTCCCGAAGGCGAGCGAGCTTGAAGCGCACCTTAATATGCTGGAGGAGGCTAAAAAGCGCGACCACAATAAGTTAGGGCGCGAGCTGGAGCTTTTCACCACCGTTGATATTATAGGTCAGGGCTTGCCGATAATGCTGCCCAAGGGCGCTAAAATAATTCAGATTTTGCAGCGTTTTGTTGAGGATGAGGAGGCGCGCCGCGGCTGGCAGCTAACCAAAACCCCCTATATGGCAAAGCGCGAGCTTTACAAGCTTTCGGGCCACTGGGATCACTATCTTGACGGTATGTTCGTTTTGGGCGACCCGAACGACGAAACCAAAGAGTGCTTTGCGCTGCGCCCGATGACCTGCCCGTTCCAGTATCAGGCATATTTAAACCGCGCGCGCTCGTACCGCGACCTGCCCCTGCGCTATGACGAGACCTCGACCCTTTTCCGCAATGAGGACAGCGGCGAAATGCACGGCCTTATAAGGGTTCGCCAGTTCACAATTTCCGAGGGTCACTTAATGTGCACCCCCGACCAATTAGAGCAGGAGTTCCGCGGCTGCCTGGAGCTTGCTATTTATATGCTCAAGACGTTAGGGCTTTATGAGGACGTTTCCTACCGTTTCTCACAGTGGGATTCCAATGACCGCGATAAATATATAGGCACACCCGAGCAGTGGGATGAGGCGCAGGGAGTTATGAAGAAGATACTTGACCACCTTGAAATTCCCTATAAAATCGGCATTGGCGAGGCGGCTTTCTACGGGCCTAAGCTCGATATTCAAATAAAGAACGTTTACGGCAAGGAAGACACGCTTATCACTATTCAAATAGACCAAATGCTCGCCGAGAAGTTCGGTATGGAGTATGTTGACCGCGACGGCGTGAAGAAAAACCCCTATATTATTCACCGTACCTCTATCGGCTGCTACGAAAGAACCCTTGCGCTGCTTATTGAAAAGTACGCGGGCGCGTTCCCGATGTGGTTAGCCCCCGTTCAGGTAAAGCTTTTGACCATTGCCGACCGCCACTGCGACTACGCTTATGATATTAAGCGTCGCCTTGAAGAAAAGGGTATACGCGTGGAACTTGATGACCGCAACGAGAAGATAGGCTATAAAATTCGCGAGGCACGCCTGCAAAAGGTACCGTATATGCTTATAATCGGCGATAACGAGGCGGAAAACGGCACGCTTTCGGTCAGAGAGCGCGGCGAAAACGGCGACCTCGGCTCTATGTCGGCGGATGAATTTATAGAACGCGCGGTTTCGGAGGATAAAAGCCGCATAATAAAATAACTAATCGTGTCGAAAAAGTCGGCACGCTCCCCTACGGGAATGCCGTTCACTCTAAAATCACAGATTTTCGGACTGCACTCCTCACTCTTGCGGTGCCCGGCAAAAACTTCCTTGCAGTTTCGTTTTTCTGCCGCACGTGTCACCGGAAAAACGAAAAATGCGGCGTAAACGCCGCAAAAATAGAATTTGGAGTTTATCGACAGACTGAAGCAAGCAACTGCTTTTTTGCAGCTGCTTGCTTTTTTTACAATACTTGATTTTTTAAAAAATCGTGATGAGTTAAAAACGTAGTTTTATGTATAAAATTAGCTGAATTCAGCATTGTTTTAAATTAAATTTGTCAGTATAATTTACTTGTCGGTATTTGTTAGGCGTAATTCCTATATGTGATTTAAAAAATGCAAAAAAATGGTTTTCACTTTGAAAGCCGCATTTTACCATTTTATACCTCCGCTTATGCTTTCAAGTTCGACTGCGTAAGGTATTTGCAGCACGAAAACGCTATAAGCGAGTATTTGAAAAGCGAGGCAGAGCGCTTTGGTACAAAGGCGTTTATTATTTGCGGTGAAAACGGATACAGGGCGGCTCACTCAAAAATTGAAAATGCTTTGGAGCAAAGTAAAATTAAGTATTATTTCAGCATATTCAAAAGTACCTGCTGTATAGAAAATGCGGATGACCTTGCAAAGGAGATTAAAAACGGCGGCTATGATTTGGTCATAGGCGTGGGCGGCGGAGTATTTATGGATCAGGCAAAGCTAACTGCGGCAAGGGCAGGTACACGGCTGATACAAATACCTACGTCATCTGCAACCTGTGCGGCGGTAACGCCGCTTTCCGTAACATACAGCAGAGATACGGGAGCCACAATAGGCTCAATTAAACTGATGACAGAGGCTGACGCGGTAATCGTAGATCTCGGCATACTTATAAAGCAGCCGCAGCGTCTTTTCGGTGCCGGAATTATGGACGCTAAGGCGAAAAAAATAGAAATCGAACACCGTCACCTTAAAATGAACGGAAATAAGCATTTACTCGGCTTTGATTACGCCTATCATATTTCAAAGCTTTTATTTGAGCAGCTTGAAGAGCTTGTGACAGGCGCACTTGAGAGTATGAAAACCGGCACCGTAACCGATAGCTTTGAAAAGCTGATTTTCGCCGCAATTGCAATAACGGGCATTGTGAGCGGTATTTGTAAGGGCTCAAACCAATGCGCTATTGCACATAAATTTTACGAGGAATGTCGCAGCTTTTTCTACGAAAACACACTTAATTTCCTGCACGGTGAGCTTGTTGCGGTAGGACTTTTGGTACGGCTTTCTTATTTCGGCTCGGATTGCGCCTATATGATAAACGAGCTTACAACACTTAAGCTCCCCAAATGTCTTTCGGAGTTGAATATACCAACGGACGCCGTAGAAAAATTTGCCGATGAGCTTTGCAATTCGAGTGCAATTAACGATACATCCGATATAAGCCGAAAAAGGATGCTTGACGCATTGGAAATTATTAAAAAATAAAAAATCTCGGAATAACCGATAAGGCGCTTATAAAAGTATAAAAAAACGGATATCGAGTATAATTTTTTCGGTTGTGTAAGCTATATAAAAGGTTTATAATAATTGAAAATTACTTTTATTATTATACTTTTCATTTTTTACGGGAGGCAATTATGACTTCTTATGAAAGAAGAAAAATCTGGTATGATATGCTTGATAAGGATATGCCCTTGATTGATAAGCGTATTTCTGACGGAATTGAAAAAAACCGAAAGGGCAATATTCAAATTAAGCTTACAGATAAAAGCGGCAGACCCGTTGCGGGGAAACGCGTGAAAATTCTTCAAAAAAGCCACGATTTCAAGTTCGGCGCAAATTTATTTATGCTTAAAGGCTTTGAAACCGAAAGGGAAAATGCCGAATACGAAAAGGCTTTTAAGGAGTTATTTAACCTTGCCACGGTTCCTTTTTACTGGAACACGCTTGAGCCCGAGCAGGGCAAGCCGCGCTTTTCTGTGGATAGCCCTTTTATTCTTCGCCGCCCGCCGACAGACCTTTGCGTTGAGTTTTGCGAAAAGCAGGGCATTGCGCCTAAGCTTCACTGCCTGGTTTATGATAATTATATTCCCGATTGGCTGCCCAAAGGTGATATGAAGCAGATGGAGTATTACTATGAAAAGCGCGTTTCGGAAATTGCCGAGCGCTACGCAGGCAGAATGTATGAATTTGAGGTCATAAACGAGACGCTCAGCACACGGTGGTGGCATAATCAATCGGTAATAAGCGGCAGGCGTGATGTTGTGGAGTGGGCGTTTGCGTTGGCAAAAAAGTACCTTCCGAATGAAAAACTTATTATAAACGACGGCTATCCCTTGGCGGAGGCTGCAATTATGAATTACAGAAGCACCTATTTTTTACAGCTTGAGAAGTGTCTGCTTAATAAGACGCCGATTGATAAAATAGGCACACAGCACCATATATTTGTTGGCAACACCGCAAGAACCGAGGAGGAATACGACGCGTCGGTAAGGGAGCACCTTAACGAGGGCAGCCCGCTTATGCACCTAAAGGCGCTTGACGTTTTGGCAGAGCTTGGCTTGCCCCTTGAGCTTACCGAGCTTACAATTCCCACCTTCGGCGATACTGCCGAGGATGAAGAGTTGCAGGCGGAGCTTGTAAGAATAATTTACTCGGTATGGTTTTCCCACCCGGCTGTTGAGTCGGTTGTTTATTGGAATTTGGTTGACGGCTGCGCCTTTAAATCTGAAAATGCGGATTGGTACTGTGATGAAAATAACTGCCGCGGCGGTTTTTACCACAGAGATTTAACCCCGAAAAAATCCGCTCTTATGCTGTCGCGGCTTATAAACGGCGAATGGCGCACAGAAAAACAGGAAATTACCGATAAAAACGGATGTATTAACCTGCGCGGCTTTTACGGTGATTATTTACTGGAAATTGACGGGGAAAAATACGGGTTCGGATTACATAAGAACGGAGACAAAGCGGCAGAATTGGTTGTTTGATTATTTTACTGCTATCAAATCAGGCGGAGGGAAGAAATTTCCTCCGCCTGCGGCTTATTAAAAGGGGCTGCCGCCGTCAAACATAATTTCGTAATTCACAGGGTTTTCTTTGCGAAATTCAGTCGGCGATTTTCCGACATTGCGTTTAAAAACCTCAAAAAAATATTTATAGCTGCTGAAACCGCAAAGCGACGAAACCTGCTCGAAGGTGTAAACCTCGCTTGCAATCAGGCTTTTGGCATGGTTTATTCTTATTTCGGTAAGATATTTAACGGCAGGCATTTTATACGCCTTTATAAAAAGCTTGCTGAAATAAACATCGCTTATAAACGATTGCTTGGCTATATCGTGAATGGTGATATTGGGGTTTGAAAAATTTTTCTGCATATATTCAACCGACGGACGTATTCTGCTGAGTGCAGGCGAGCTTGAGTATTCCTTCATAGAGGTTTCATATGCCAATTGTTTATAAAAAATGGAATTACAGGTATAGCGGTAGCCCGGAAGCTTGCTTTTCCAGGCTTCATACATTTTTTTAAAGGCTTTTATCATTCCTTCGGGGTCATAAAGCTTTATTACCTCTATTTCCTTAGGCCAGTACCCGCTGATTTTGCTGTGAATTACTATTAAATGCTCGTCTTCCTCACAGCACTGTGAATAGCTTATATTTCCGGGGCTTAAAATCAGCTCCCCGGGATTATAGGGAAATATTTTACCGTTTTGCTTAAAATAGCCCTTTCCGCTTATACGGCAGCTGATAAAATCAAAGGGCGCATTATCGGTGGTAAATGTTGTGGGTGTTCTCTCAATCTCAAATATATCACAAATCCAAATAGTCAGATCCTGGGTTTCAAGCAGCATATTATTCACCTGAGTTTATTATAAAATTTCTGATTGCAGTATAGCACATCAGGGCGTATATAACAATATTTATTTAAAAAATTCGTATTAAAAAACAGATGTATTATAGACGCCAAAGTATGGCACATAATTAACTTAAAATTTACAATTTTCCGCTGTTGTAATTTTAACTTAAATGTTATATAATAATATGATAGTAATTTGCGGAGGACAGAAAAATCAATGGAGTTACAAAACACCGCAACGGAGTTGTTTTTAGGAATAGACATAGGCTCTACCACGGCAAAAATAGTTTTGAGAAACGGGGACAAGATACTGCTTGAACGCTACGAGCGCCATTTTTCGCAGGTGCGCGAAAAAACGGCGGAGCTTTTGCGCCTTGTAAAGGAAATTGCAGGCGATAAAGCGGTAAAGGCGGCAATATCGGGCTCGGCAGGCTTAGGGCTTGCAGAGGCGGCGCATATACCGTTTGTGCAGGAGGTTTTTGCCACGGCACAGGTGGTAAAGCTGCGCGAGCCCGATACCTCCTGCGTTATAGAGCTGGGCGGCGAGGACGCGAAGATAATCTTTTTCAAGGGCGGAATAGACGAGCGTATGAACGGCAGCTGCGCGGGCGGCACGGGTGCGTTTATTGATCAAATGGCGACCCTGCTCAACATAACGGTTGACGAGCTTGATAAACTAAGTCTTAACGCGGGCAGGCTTTACCCCATCGCCTCGCGCTGCGGCGTTTTTGCAAAGACGGATATTCAGCCGCTATTGAACCAAGGCGCGCGTAAAGAGGATGTTGCGGCAAGTATTTATCAAGCAGTAGTAAACCAGACCATAGCGGGGCTGGCGCAGGGCAGAAAAATTGACGGCAAGGTGTTATTTTTAGGCGGCCCGCTTTATTATTGCAAGGGCTTGGGGCAAAGGTTTAAGGAAACCCTTGAATTGGACGATGAGCACGCGGTATTCCCTGAATACGCGCGGTTTGCGGTGGCGCTCGGCGCTTCTTACTATGCAGAGCAGCAGCCCGAAGTATTTACTGCCGATAAGCTTTTAAGCCTTGTTGAAAACGCGGCAAGCGTGTCATCGGGCAAGGGGCGGTTAAAGCCGCTTTTCAGAAATGAAGAAGAATACAACGAGTTTAAACAGCGCCATGCCGAATCATCGGTTAAAAACGCGGATATTGAAAAATACAGCGGCAAAGCATACCTCGGTATAGACTGCGGCTCCACCACCACAAAGCTGTGCCTGCTTGATGAAAATGACGAGATACTCTATTCGTACTACGCTTCCAACCAAGGCAACCCCGTTGAAATTGTGCGCGAGCAGCTGACCGAAATTTACAAAAAATGTGGCGACCGCGTAACTATTGCCGGCTCGGCGGTAACGGGCTACGGCGAGGAGCTTATAAAGCATGCCTTTTCAGTTGATTTGGGGCTTGTTGAAACCATAGCGCACTACACCGCCGCAAAGTATTTTGAGCCGGATGTCGGCTTTATACTCGATATCGGCGGGCAGGATATTAAGTGCTTTAAAATACGCAACGGCGCGATTGACAGCATAATGTTAAATGAGGCGTGTTCCTCGGGCTGCGGCTCGTTTCTTGAAACCTTTGCAAAGGCTATGGGCTACACAATAGCCGATTTTGCCGCAAAGGGATTAGAGGGAAAAGCACCGGTTGACCTCGGCAGCCGCTGCACGGTGTTTATGAATTCATCGGTTAAGCAATCGCAAAAGGACGGCGCAACGGTTGAAGATATATCGGCAGGGCTTTCGATAAGTGTTGTTAAAAACGCGCTTTACAAGGTTATTCGCGCCTCCTCTGCTTCGGAACTCGGTGAAAAAATAGTTGTTCAGGGCGGCACATTTTATAACGACGCGGTTTTGCGCGCCTTTGAAAGAGAAATAGGACATAACGTTATACGCCCCTCAATAGCGGGGCTTATGGGTGCATACGGCGCGGCGCTTTATTCTAAAAAATGCGAGAAATCGGGTATTATTTCGCCCGAGGCTTTAAAAAGCTTTACACACACGGCAAAGTCGGCGGTATGTCAGGGCTGCACCAATCATTGCAGGCTTACGGTGAACTCATTCGGCGACGGCAAGAAGTTTATTTCGGGCAACCAGTGCGAAAAGGGGCTTGGCAAGGCAACGGCGGGCGAGCAGCTGCCGAACCTTTATGAATTTAAGCGGAATTACCTAACACGCCTTAAATTGGAAGAAGGCACGCGAGGTACGGTGGGTATGCCGTTAGCCCTCGGTATGTATGAGCTTTTGCCGCTTTGGCACGCTGTGTTTACAAAGCTCGGCTTTAATGTAAAGGTGTCTCCCATGTCAACCCGCCGAATTTACGAAAAAGGGCAGTTTTCTATTCCCTCGGATACGGCTTGTTACCCCGCAAAAATAATGCACGGGCATATTGAAACGCTGATTTCCGACGGTGTGGACACGATTTTCTACCCCTGCCTTACCTATAATATGGACGAAAAAATGACCGATAATCACTACAACTGCCCCGTTGTAGCCTATTATTCCGAGCTTTTAAACGGCAATGTTGAGGAGCTGAAAAGGGTTAAATTTTTATACCCCTACCTTAATATAAACAGTAAAAAGGAGCTTGCAAAGGAGCTTTATAATTACCTCGGCAAATTTTATGAGGGAATTACAAAATCCGAAGTTAAGGCGGCGGTCGAATACGGTCTTGAAAGATACGCCGAATATATGAACGCCGTAAGAGAAGAGGGCGCGCGGGCGCTTAAATTCGCGCGGGAAAACAACAGGCGCATTATGATTTTGGCGGGCAGACCCTACCATATAGACGCGGAAATAGGTCACGGAATTGATAAGCTTGCCAATACCCTCGGGTTTGTTGTGGTGAGCGAGGACAGCGTTTTCCGCCTTGCAGAGCCTTTTACCGTAAAGGTATTAAATCAGTGGACCTACCACGCGCGGCTTTACCGTGCGGCGCGCTACGCCGCAGAACATGAGGATACCGAGCTTGTGCAGCTAGTGTCCTTCGGGTGCGGGGTGGACGCTATTACAACAGACGAGGTGCGTGAAATTTTAGAAAGCCGCGGCAAATTTTACACCCAAATTAAAATTGACGAGATAACCAACCTCGGCGCGGTAAAAATAAGGCTGCGCTCGCTTATAGGCGCGCTTAACGAAAGGAGTGACGGCAGTGGAAGAGCGTAAGTACATACCATTTACAGAGGAAATGCGCAAGGAGTACACAATACTTGTGCCCAATATGCTGCCGCGCCACTTTAAAATATTTTTAAAGATATTTGAAGACTACGGCTACAAAATGGAGCTGCTGGAAACCTCGGGGCACCGAATTATTGAAACGGGGCTTAAATATGTGCATAACGACACATGCTACCCCGCAATTTTGGTTATTGGGCAGTTTATTGACGCGCTCAATTCCGGCAAATACGACCCGCACAAAACCGCGCTTATACTTTTCCAAACGGGCGGCGGCTGCCGTGCATCAAACTATATTTTCCTTTTAAGAAAAGCGCTTGAACGCGCGGGCTACGGCTATATACCCGTTATATCCTTAAACCTTGCGGGGCTTGAAAACCACCCCGGTTTTAAGCTCACTTTGCCTATGCTGCACAGGCTGTTTTACGGTATAATTTACGGCGATATGCTTTTAAGCCTTGTAAACCAGTGCAAGCCGTATGAAAAAAACAAGGGGCAGACTGAAAGCTTAGCGAACGAGCTGACGGCGCTGCTTGCAAACAAAATGCAGACAGAGGGTATATCATTTAAAAAGGTTAAGCAAAACTGCAAAATGATACTCTCGCGCTTTGCGGAAATACCGCGCGAAAACGAGGAAAAGGTAAAAGTCGGCGTAGTTGGGGAAATATATGTAAAATATTCCCCTCTCGGCAACAATAACCTTGAGCAGTTTTTAATTGACGAGGGCGCAGAGGTCGTAGTGCCGGGACTTTTGGATTTCTTTATGTACTGCATAGTTTCAAATATTTCGGACATTGAGCTTTACGGATTACATAAGATCAGAAAGCCTATGCTTAATTTCGTATTCGGTTATCTGCAAAAGCAGCAGAACGAAATAATCGAGCTGATGAAAACGGACGGCAATTTCACCCCGCCGACTCCCATTGCGCATACAATGAACCTGATAAAGGATTTTATGGGCTTCGGCACAAAAATGGGCGAGGGCTGGTTATTGCCCGCCGAAATGCTGGAATTAAACGACGAGGGCGTGCACAATATAGTTTGCACGCAGCCCTTCGGCTGCCTGCCGAACCACATATGCGGCAAGGGCATGATGAAGCCGCTTAAGGAGAAAAACCCCGATATGAATATTGTGGCTATTGACTACGATTCGGGTGCTTCAAAGGTAAACCAAGAAAACCGAATAAAGCTTATGCTTGCAAACGCGCGGGAGGATCTTGCCGAGAAAAACCGCGAAAATAGTATTAAGACGGAGGAAAAAGCATATGCCGAGGCTTAATATTGTTATGGTGGAGCCCGAAATACCGCAAAATACGGGCAATGTGGCGCGCACCTGCGCTGCTACGGGGGCAAGGCTGCACCTTGTAGGGCCTATGGGGTTTACAGTGGACGATAAAAAGCTTAAGCGCGCGGGGCTTGATTACTGGAAATATCTTGACATCACCTATTATGACAGTCTTGCGGATTTTTTTGAAAAGAATGACGGCACTTATTTTTATTTCACCACGAAGGGCAGGCAAACTCATTCGGATGTAAATTACCCCGACAACTGCTACCTTTTATTTGGCAAGGAGACAAAGGGTCTGCCCGAGGAGCTGCTCATAAAAAATCCCGAAAGGTGCGTGCGAATACCCATGCAGGGCGAAATACGCAGCCTTAACCTTTCAAACTCGGTTGCAATCGCGGTTTACGAGGCGCTGCGGCAGTGGAATTACCCGGAGCTCAGTAATTTCGGTCAGCTGCACAATTATAAATGGGAAGATCTCGGCTAAATTTTACGGTGCGGGATAAAATAAATATTGAAAAATCAGAAAAATGTGGTAAAATAAAAGTATAATGTTTTACACATATTTGAAAGGATGTTTTTGAATGAACGCTCTTAACAAAAAAACCGTTGACGACATTAACGTAAAGGGTCAAAAGGTTCTTGTTCGCTGCGATTTTAATGTACCGCTTAAAAACGGCGTTATTACCGACGAAAACCGCATAATCGCGGCGCTCCCCACAATCAAAAAGCTTATTGCCGACGGCGGCAGGGTTATTCTCTGCTCACACCTCGGTAAGCCGAAGGGCGAGCCCAAGCCCGAGTTATCTTTAGCTCCCGTTGCAAAGCGCTTATCCGAGCTGCTCGGCAAAGAGGTTGTTTTCGCCGCTGATGATAATGTCGTAGGTGAAAATGCCAAGGCTGCGGTTGCCGCTATGAATGACGGCGATGTAGTTCTGCTTCAGAACACACGCTACCGCGCGGAAGAGACCAAGAACGGTGAAGAGTTCTCAAAGGAGCTCGGTTCCTTGGCTGATATTTTTGTTAACGACGCATTCGGCACCGCTCACAGAGCGCACTGCTCAACCGTCGGCGTTGTTTCCTATGTGAAGGAGGCTGTTGCCGGTTATCTTATCGGCAAGGAGCTTAAATACCTCGGCGACGCTGTTGAAAACCCGGTTCGTCCGTTTGTTACCATTCTCGGCGGCGCAAAGGTTGCCGATAAGCTTTCGGTTATTGAAAACCTGCTCAATAAGGCTGATACCCTTATTATCGGCGGCGGTATGGCTTACACCTTCTTAGCCGCTAAGGGCTACGGCGTAGGTAAGTCGCTGCTCGATACCGAGAAGATCGACTACTGCCGCGATATGCTTAAAAAAGCCGACGAGAAGGGCGTTAAAATTCTTCTGCCGGTTGACTGCAATATAGCCGATCATTTCCCGGATCCTATAGACGCACCGATCGAGGTTAAAACGGTTGACGCCGACAAGATTCCCGCTGATTACGAGGGTCTTGATATAGGACCGAAGACTTCGGAGCTTTTCGCAAACGAAGTGAAGAATGCAAAGACCGTTGTTTGGAACGGACCTATGGGCGTATTTGAGAACCCGACCTTGGCAGCAGGCACTATTGCAGTTGCAAAGAGCCTTGCCGAGACCGACGCCGTAACCATTATAGGCGGCGGCGACTCTGCAGCAGCCGTTAACACACTCGGCTACGGCGATAAGATGACCCATATTTCCACAGGCGGCGGCGCTTCTCTTGAATTCCTTGAGGGTAAAGAGCTGCCCGGCATTGCCGCACTTAATGATAAATAATTAACTTTCTTTCAAGGCTTGCCCGGTGCAAGCCTTGAAGTGTGTAATATAAAAGGAGATTTTAAAATGGATAAAGCAAAAAGAGCCGCGGTTATCGCCGGCAACTGGAAAATGAACAAAACACCGGCGGAGACCACCGCGCTTATAAACGAGATGAAACCGCTTGTAGCCGGCGCTGACTGCAAGGTAGTGCTTTGCGTACCTTTCGTTGATATTGCCGCAGCTGTTGCCGCAGCCGAGGGCTCAAACATTGAAATAGGCGCCGAAAATGTTCACTTTAAGGAAAGCGGAGCTTACACGGGCGAGGTTTCGGCTAAAATGCTGACGGACTGCGGCGTTAAATACGTTGTAGTAGGTCATAGCGAGAGAAGACAGTATTTCGGCGAGACCGACCAGACAGTTAACCTTCGCACCTTGGCAGCCGTAAACGCAGGTCTTACCGCAATCGTTTGCGTGGGCGAGACCCTTGAGCAAAGAGAGCTCGGCTACACCGAAACGCTGCTTAAATTCCAAACCAAGATGGCGCTTACCAATATTTCAAAGGAGCAGCTTAAGAATATAATTATCGCATACGAGCCTGTTTGGGCTATAGGCACCGGCGTTACAGCTACCGCAGAGCAGGCAGACGAGGGTAACGGCTATGTCCGCGCCGCTATTGCCGAGGTTTACGGCGAGGACGCGGCAAACTCCGTTACCATTCAGTACGGCGGCTCTATGAACGCCAAAAACTGCGACGAGCTGGTTGCCAAGACTAATGTTGACGGCGGACTTATCGGCGGCGCATCCTTAAAGGCTGAGGATTTTTCGGTAATCGTTAAGGCGGCAAGCAAATAATTTTTTAGGAGCAAAGCAAATGAAAAAACCCGTTGTTTTAACCATAATGGACGGATTCGGCATAAACCCCGAGACAAAGGGCAACGCCATTAAAGCCGCCAAAACCCCTCGGCTTGATAAAATTTTCGCCGAGTGGCCCACCACGCAGATAGGTGCTTCCGGTATGGATGTAGGTCTGCCGGACGGTCAGATGGGCAACAGCGAAGTAGGTCACACCAATATCGGCGCGGGCAGAATTGTTTATCAGGAGCTGACCCGCATTACAAAGTCGATTAAAGACGGCGACTTTTTTGAAAACAAAGCGTTTTCAGACGCGATTGAGAACTGCAAGAAAAACGACAGCGCACTGCACCTAATGGGGCTTTTATCCGACGGCGGCGTTCACAGCCATATTGAGCACCTTTACGGGCTTTTGGAGCTTGCAAAGAAAAACGGTCTTAACCGTGTTTATGTTCATGCCCTGCTTGACGGCCGCGATGTGCCGCCCGCAAGCGCTGCGGATTACATTGACACCTTAAACGCTAAATTAAAGGAAATAGGCGTAGGAAAGCTTGCCACGGTCATGGGCAGATTTTACGGAATGGATCGCGATAACCGTTGGGAACGCGTAGGCAAGGCATATGCCGCGCTGGTTTACGGCGATGGCATTCAGGCTGACGACGCGGCTGCGGCTGTTCGTAAATCCTACACCGAAATTGACGAAGAGGGCAAGCACATTACAGACGAATTTGTGCTCCCGACCGTAATTTCGGGTACAGAAAGAATAAAAAGCGGCGATAGCGTTATATTCTTCAATTTCCGCCCCGACAGAGCAAGAGAGATAACCCGCACCTTTGTGGATGATGATTTTGCGGGCTTTGAGCGCAAGGGCGGCAGACAAAAGGTATTTTATGTTTGTATGACCCAGTATGACGCTTCCATGCCGAACGTTGAGGTTGCGTTTAAGCCCGAGGAGCTTAACAACACCTTAGGTGAGTTTTTGGCAAACAACGGTATGACCCAGCTGCGCATTGCCGAAACCGAAAAGTATGCGCATGTAACCTTCTTCTTCAACGGCGGCAGAGAGGTTAAGTTTGAGGGTGAGGACAGAATACTGGTAGCCTCCCCCAAGGTTGCAACCTACGATTTACAGCCCGAAATGAGCGCAAACGAGGTTTGTGATAAGGTTTGCGCCGCTATTGAATCGGGTAAATACGACGTTGTAATACTCAACTTTGCAAACTGCGATATGGTAGGTCACACCGGCGTGTTTGAGGCGGCTGAAAAGGCGGTTGAAACGGTTGATACCTGCGTTGGCAGAGTAGAGGACAGCACCCTTAAAATGGGCGGCGTAATGCTGCTTACAGCCGACCACGGCAATGCCGACCGTATGCTGGCAGAGGACGGCACTCCATTTACCGCACACACAACAAATCCCGTTCCGTTTGCGGTAATCGGTAAGCAGTGCGAGCTGCGTGATGGCGGCAGACTCTGCGATATTTCACCGACGATCATTAAGCTTTTGGGTCTTACCCAGCCTAAAGAAATGACCGGAGAATCCATAGTCAAATAATCTTCCGGAATATGCGTTATCCCCGTCAGATTTTTAAGGAATCCGGCGGGGATTTTTTTACATTCGGCAGTGAAGATACTCTAAAATAATGTCTACTGAATAATTGCATTAGCAAATGCAATTATATAAAATCGAGTTAAAATCTCGATTTTATGGGTCAAAACCTTTGTTTTGACCGTCAGTATCCATTGATTGTCGCCTGATTTTAAAAAGAATCAAAATGTGATTCTTTTTAAAGTGGAAGGTTTTTTCGCAAAATTGCGCAAAAACCTTCCACCTGAACAATTCAAAAGTTTACACCGACATGCTCGGGTTAAGGTACTTTTGAATTGCTCGGCAGACATTAAAATACACTGTGCGTACTCAGTACCGTATCCTCCTTTATTTGGTGCAGCATGGTTCTCATGCTTTCAATATGGTCGTAAAACATTGCGTCCTCCTTTTCCGAAGCGAATACAGTAAGAGATGAAAGCTCCAGTTCGATATTATCAATATCGGCATGATTCACAAAAAAGGAAAGCATTTTCTCCTTTTTATCCCAAAGCTTTTTAAGCCTTTCTATCTCCTCCTCGGCGTTTCTTCCGCTTCTGTATTCGGCTTCGCATTTATCTGCCAATCGGTCGGCTTCGGCACAGCTGTCGTTAATATATTTAAGGCTTCCGAAATAGGAAATAAGCACCACAGCCAAGAGTATTGCGGCGGGTATCAATCGTTTCATCTCTTTTCCCTCCGCTTTATAATATTGTGATTGCCTTCCCTGTCCATCGTCATAAGGAATACATCCGCAACATTACCCCCTTTAAGCTTTTTGCGGATATCCTTTTCATCGGCCCCTACAAAGTCAAGAGATTCCTTAACTATTTTTCCATCGCTTATAACCGGCAGCTGCAGCAGCGCCTTTTTCTTTTCTATCTTCAAATCGGCGACCGTGGCGGGCTGTTCGGCGGATTTCAGCAGTACGCTTAAATTGCCGTTGACCTCAAGCACCGCAAACGCCACTGTGGATATATCGAAAACATCCTGACCGCGCAGCAGCTCCACAAGGTCAAGCACCGTCATTCTGACACTTTTCATCATCTGCTGATCTATGACACCGTTTTTAATTATGACTGCGGATTTTCCGTTCATTATCTTGCGCATAAATCTGCTCTTCATAGACAAAACTGAAATCATGATTTCCAGTATCACAAGCACAAAAATGGCAACCAAGCCGTTTAAGATAGGTTGAGTGGTGTCCTGAAGCGGAATGGCGGCTGTTTCGGAAATAAGCAGGGTGACAACAAGCTCGTTCGGCTGCATCTCCCCTATCTGCCGCTTTCCCATGAGCCTTATTCCCAGGGTCACGAAAATATAAAGAATAATTGTGCGCGTAATTGTTATTATCATCTGATCACCGAAAATATTATTACCGACAATCCACTGTTAATACCGATTACGACAAATTTAAAATTTACACCCGATTCCGGCAGGCTCTGCTGCAGCTCGCACCCTTTTTTCGACATTTCGCGCGCATTCCGTTTTTTTGCAATTATTTATTGTAAAATAAATATAGGTATGCTATTATTGTAACAGGGTGATTTACATGAAAAGGCTTTCAGCTTTATTCGCGGCTTTATTAGTGATTTCGGCTCTTGCCGCGTGCCGAACAAATAAAGAAACCGACAGAATATCCCAGTCCTCAGTGCCCGTTAAGAGCACAGTGAGTGATACTTCAAGCGATTCCCTAACTGCTGCGGGCGCTGCTTCCGAAGCTTCGTTGGAGCAGACGGAATCTGCAGAGTCTTCAGAGCCGCCAAAGCCCGAAATCGTCCATGTAGACGGAATCAAGCTCAGTGCATATGAAAGAACGCTTACTGTGGGCGACAGATTTATGCCTATCGTAACCATGTCCCCCGTCAACGCCTCAAACAAGGCGGAAAAATGGGAATCGAGCAATACCGCGGTTGCTACAGTCAACAATTACGGAAATATAACCGCCAAAAGCGCGGGAAGCTGCGTCGTTACCGTCACCTCGGTCGATAATCCCGATATAAAAGCAGAATTTAAAGTGACCGTTAATGAACCCGTAAAGGTCGAAATGACATATATGGACGGAATACTCATAGTCAACAAGACCTATCCCCTGCCGCAGAATTACAACCCCGGTGTAAACCCCGAGGCTAAAGCCGCACTCGATAAGATGTTTGCCGCCGCAAAGGCGGAGCAAAACCTTAAAATGTGGGTCTGCTCGGGCTTTAGAAGCTACACCGTTCAGAAAAACCTTTATAACAGCTATGTAAGGCGCGACGGTGCAAAGGCGGCGGACAGGTATTCCGCCCGCCCCGGATATTCCGAGCATCAGACAGGTCTTGCGTTTGATATCAATTATGCCGACTACCGATTCAAAAACACAGCAGAAGCAAAATTGCTTGCCGCCAACGCTTATAAGTACGGATTTATTCTGCGCTACCCCGAGGGTAAGGAGTCTATTACCGGATATATGTACGAGCCGTGGCATTACAGATATGTCGGAGTCGAAAGCGCCAAAAAAATATTTGACAGCGGCTTAACGCTTGAGGAATATTTTGGCATAACCTCCTCCTACAGTGGCTGATTGTATTTTATAATTAAAAAATAATTAAAAAAACTCTTGAAATTTCAACAGATATGTGTTAGAATAGTAATGTTCCGTTTTGGGGCATTAGCTCAGCTGGGAGAGCGCTACACTGGCAGTGTAGAGGTCAGCGGTTCGATCCCGCTATGCTCCACCAAACAGATATCGGATGAACACCTTGTTTTTCAAAGGCTATTTTGTAACAAGGGTTGAAATCTGATACAAACGCAAAAACGCTGCCGTAGGATTTCCTACGGCAGCATTTTTGTCTGAACGCACATTTTTTTATCCTCCTTTGCAGGACATTGTTAATTGCTAGGAGGAATTGCTCCTTTTCAGCAACTATACAAACGCTCAGATTTCCGAATTTTTAGGCTTTTCAAATTACTCTTATTTTTCGCGGCTTTTTAAAAAACACACCGGCGTTACGCCTAACGATTACCGCACGCATAAGAATATGTAAGACGGGTTTTGTCAAGCGAATATCATCTTCAAAATACCGCAAGAAAAGTTTGCAAAACCGCAAATCGCTTACATTTTTCTTTATAACCTTAGTGAGACAGAAATGAAAGAATCACTTATAACGGATATAAACAATTATATTCCGTTTCTTAATTCCATAGGCTATTATGTAACCGTGCACGGAAAGCGAATCGCCGGGCTGCCGGAGCATAATGTTCACAACAACCCGTTTTGTTCATTTGTAAAAACAAATTCAGCCGCCCGGGAATACCGCATGAACTGCCGGCAAAAGATTTACAAAAAAGCGGCGAAGGCATTTTTTTCGGAATGTGCCACGCGGACATAGAGGAATATGTGTTTTTCGTCAACAGCGGCTCTTTTGTAAGATACGGTATAAATAAAGAAAAAGCCTTTGAAAGAATACGCGCGCTTTCGCAAAAATACTGCCTTAACCTTGAGGAGCTTTCGGCAATAAAAAAAGCTTGAAATAGATACCGAAAGCGTTTATTATAAAAGTAACGGCAGGCATTTCATTGCCGAAAACCGCTTTGAAAACGGCATCCATAACGACTGCTTAACCCTATCGACCGCAGCGGATGCCGATGAAACCGTTCTTACCTTTGATATTCAAAAGGATACTTCCGCCGTTTACTGAAAAGTGTATCCTGCAAAGCACAGGCAAAACGGAAACAGAGGTATATATAATCGGAAGAAAGGTATCCGAAAGGAATTGACTTACACCCGACAGCAACGAGGTCTACAGCTTTTTTGAGGATGAATTTATAATTCCGCGCAAATATTTTTCCGATTGCGATAAGGCGGTCATGAAAATTGTTTGCAAATCAAAAAAACGAAAGCTATTACAGCATAAAAGGAGACTTTTCAATGGATTTTCCGCAAGCATTTATATCCGCAGGAGCAGAATACGCGGATATCGGGCATTTCGTACCCGCGCCCTTTTTCAGAAAAAAATTCACCGCTGAAAAAACCGAAACCGCCGAAATTATAATAGGTGCGGCGGGGTTTTACAGGCTGTTTCTTAACGGTAAGGATATTACAAAGGGCTTTCTTGCACCGTATATCAGCAACCCGGACGATATTATTTATTATGACCGCTATGATGTGAGCGGTCTTATAAACGAGGGCGAAAATATAATCGCCGTGCTTTTGGGCAACGGCTTGCAGAATAACTCAGGCGGGGCAATTTGGGATTTTGATAAAGCCCCGTGGCGCGGTGCGCCTAGCTTTGCCCTACGGCTTAATATGACCGATTCGGACGGAAATACAACGGCAATTGAAAGCGACGAAAGCTTTAAGGTCTGCGATTCTCCCATATTATTTGATGATTACCGCTGCGGCGAATATTATGACGCGAGGCTTGAAATTTCGGATTTTCACACTGTGGATTTTGACGATTCGGGATTTAAAAACGCAGTAAGGACTTCCGCCCCGCGAGGGAAAAAAAGACTCTGCACCGCCGACCCCGTTCGTATTTACGGGGAGTTAAAGCCTGTTTCCGTCACACGCGCCGAAAACGGCTGGCTTTACGATTTCGGGGAGAATAATACCGGCGTTTGCAGGCTTTCGGTAAACGCAAAAGCGGGACAGAAAATTACTCTGCGCTACGGCGAATGGCTGAAAGACGGAAAGCTTTGCCTCGATAATATCCGTTTTTCACAGCAAAGCGATTTACAAAAGGATTTTGTTCAAAAAAGCGAGTATATTTGTAAGGACGGGAATCAGACCCATACACCGAGCTTTATATATAACGGTTTCCGCTATGTGATGGCAGAGGGTATAACCGAGGAGCAGGCGAACGCAGACCTGCTTACCTACCTTAAAATAAGCTCGCTGCCGGATTGCGCTGGGGAATTCGCCTGCTCTGATGAGGTTATAAACAAAATACAGGAAGCCGCAGTTCGTTCGGATATTTCAAACTTCAATTATTTCCCGACCGACTGCCCGCAAAGGGAAAAGAACGGCTGGACAGCAGACGCTTCCCTTTCAGCAGAGCAAATGCTTTTGAATTTGTACCCCGAAAAATGCTATAAAGAGTGGATGCGCAGCATTTACAAGGCGCTGAGCGATAACGGTCAGCTGCCCGGCATTATTCCGACCGGCGGTTGGGGGTATCATTGGGGCAACGGTCCTGCATGGGATAATGTCATAATAAACCTGCCGTATTTCACCTATATATACCGTGGCGATAAAGAAATATTGGAAGAACTGTCAACTCCGTTAATGCGCTATTTGAACTACCTGTTTTCAAGGCTCGGCAAAGACGGAATTATGGAGATAGGGCTGGGCGACTGGTGTCCTCCGGGGGTTAAAGAGGACGCTTTTAAAACTCCGCTTGCCGTGACCGATACTATATTGACCTACGATATAGCCGTAAAATCCGCGTTCGTATATGAGGTACTCGGGCAGGTGCCGCAAAGACAGTTTGCGCTGTCACTTGCCGAAAAGGTAAAGGCGGCGTTCAGAGAAAAGCTCTTTAACAAAGAAACCGGCAAAATTAAGGGCGGCACCCAAACGGGGCAGGCAATGGCGATATATTACGGTCTGCTTACGGAAGAGGAAAAGCCGAAAGCGCTTAAATTGCTCATTAAATATATAGATGATGAAAACGGGCATTTTTACACAGGTGTGCTCGGCGGTAGGGTGCTCTACCGCGTGCTTGCCGAAAACGGATATGTCGATTTAGCCTATAATATGGTAGTAAGACCCGATTATCCATCCTACGGCAACTGGATAAAGCGGGGCGCTACCACGCTTTGGGAGGGCTTTTACCCCGATGGCGGCAGAGTGTTATCGCTCAATCACCATTTTTGGGGCGATATTTCGGCATGGTTCTATACATACCTTGCAGGTATAAAAATAAACCCGACGGGCAGGGATGTGACGAATGTTGATATTGCGCCGCTTTTCCCGGAAAAGCTGAACAGCGTCTGTGCGCATTACGATACGCCGAACGGCAAAATTGCAATCAATTGGGAGCGTACCGATGAAAATTCGTTTATTTTAAAAATAACCGCGGCTGAAAAGCTGCACGGAAAAATCCTTTTGCCCGAGGGCTTTACCTTTGAAGACGGTACGCACGAAGCAGAGCTTAAAAGCGGAGAATTTGCAATAAGAAAAAATACCTGACATTTTTATTCCTCAAATTTATTATATTCTTTGTCAGTTATCGGCTATACAAACAAAATTTGTCCGCTGCCCTCATGGGTACAGAACGGTTTTATTGTTATACCCGTGAAATCAAAATGCTCCAAAAAGGTAAACACCGCCTTAGGCATTGTGCTCCAGTAATTAGGAAGGCACATCGGTATTTCCGACCGTCAGCATTTTAAGAGTACCGTTAACATAATTTTCATCCGCTCTTGAATAAAAAGCAATAAGTGCTTTTGACATATTAAACCCGTCTTTCATGCCTTTGTTATAAACCCTAAAGGCATTTACACGGAATAGCCGATATGTTATCATGGCATAAACCAAAAGTTTACAGAGGAGCGTTAAGTATAATCAGTTGCTTGATACATTTTTGGCTGTATCAGATTGCGGCAGCTTTACAAAAGCGGCAGACAAGCTTTTCATCTCGCCCACCGCAGTTATGAAAAAGATGAATGCGTCATTCCCGAATCATAAGCTGCATTTAGTACCGTTTGAGGATAATCACGAGGGTATTTTATCCGCAACGATTCGGAGAAAAACCATCCGCAGATACACATTGAGGATACAACGCAGTTTTATGATCTGTCGGCCCTTAACCGCTGCACGGAAAGCGAATCGCCGGGCTGCCGAAGCATAATGTTCACAACAACCCGTTTTGTTCATTTGTTAAAACAAATTCAGCTGCCCGGGAATACCGCATGAACTGCTGGCAAAAGGTTTGCCAAAAGAGCAGCGAGGGTTTTTTCCTCGGAATGTGCCACGCAGGAATAGAGGAATATGTGTTTTTCGTCAACAGCGGCTCTTTTGTAAGATACGGTATAAATAAAGAAAAAGCCTTTGAAAGAATACGCGCGCTTTCGCAAAAATACTGCCTTAACCTTGAGGAGCTTTCGGCAATTGAGCGTTATCTCAATTTTTACAACAACAAGTGTTACCGGCAGATACTCAAATGCATGACGCCGATGGAATTTCATTGCGCAGCCGCGTGAAAAATTCCACCCTGCTGCGCAGCAGGGTGGAATTCCTGATATAATATTTTTGTTTTTTTCACTGTCTACTTGACAGGGGGCACTACAAACGGCATGCAGGGGCATAATATTTTTTAAATTACGAGGCTTTCCTTACCTTTGCGTTTCCCGCAGTGCTTTCCGCCTCCTTAAGCATATTCTCGGCGAAAATGGCGTAGCCGGTCGTCGGATCGTCTATCAAAACGTGGGTCACCGCGCCTATGAGTTTTCCGTTTTGCAAAATGGGGCTGCCGCTCATGCCCTGCACAATACCGCCTGTGAGCTTTAAAAGCTCCGGGTCGGTTACGGTCACCGTCATATTCTGCGTGGCGGAAAGATACGCCGAGCTGCGCTTTTTAACGCGGCAGGAGTAGAACTTAGGCTCCTTGCCCTCTACCGTGCAGAGAATTTGCGCCTCGCCGTCCTTTACCTCCTGCTTCAGCGCTGTTTCGGTAAGGCGTGAAAAGCCTAATTTGCCCTTTAAAACGCTGTAAACGCCTTTTTCGGAATTACAGTCGAACTTGCCTATTGTGCTGTAGGTAAATCTCCCCTTTAACTGCCCGGGGCTGCCGCTGCTCCCCTTTTCAACCGATATTATCTCAGCGGATACAAGCTCGCCGTTTTTAAGCTCCAGAAGATTGCCTGTGTCCTCATCGCATACACCGTGACCGAGCCCGCAGACGATTCCCGTTGCGGGGCTGTAAAATGTAAGCGTACCGATTCCGGCGGAGCTGTCCCTCACCCAAAGTCCTATTCTGTAGCTGTTTGTTTCTTTTGAAAGTGCAGGTGTTACATACACGGTTTTCTGCGTACCGCCGCGCTTTATTACAAGCTTTATTCTGTTTCCGCCAGATGCCGCCACGGCGGCGCTTAATTCCTCGTTCGTAAGCACCTGCTTGCCGTCTGCAGAGAGGATATAATCTCCCTTTTTAACCCCGGCGTCTTCCCCCGGAGAAATGCTGCCCGAAACCGTTTCAACCGTTGTAATATCAATTACCAAAACGCCGTCGGTATAAAGCTTCATGCCGAACGGCGTACCCAAAACCGAAACATGCAGCTCGTCCACCACCTCAACATTAACGGTGGAAAAGGGTATTATTCCGAACGCCTTAAGCTTAACATCGAATTCCTCACCTATCTGCTCGGTCTTACCGGTTTGCGAAAGCTTTAAGCCCTCGTACTCGGCTGTAATCGGAACGGCGGTATTAAAGGTGAGTCCGTCCCCTTTTTTTATTTTGTAATTGTCGCTTATGCTCCCGTTCAGATATATGACAGCGCCGAATACCGCAGTATCGAGCAGCAGAGCGAGTATAAAAACGCACTTAAAAAAAATACGCAAAATTTTCAAGTAAATCACTTCCCCGAATTATTCTGCGCATTTTTCATATAAATAATTTAACAAATATTTCAGTCAAAAAAATCGCAGGCAGCCGCAAATTTTACGGCTGCCGCTTTTCCGTTATTGTAAATCAAAAAAACTGATTATTTTGAATATTTTTTTCTCGGAACATAGCTTGTGTGCAGATCATGGTGAGCCTTGTGACCGCCGAAACCGTCGTACCACTCGCTGTAAAGCACCTTTACAACAGGAGATTCATGTGATTTACGCAGCGCCATTGAAGCGTCCTGATCGTAAAGCGCCTTAGCCCTTACAGCCTTTAAGTCAACAGTATCTCTTACATACTGCGGCTGAATCGGCTGACCGCCGCCGTTTACGCAGCCGCCGGGGCAGCCCATTATTTCAACAAACGCCCAGCCGTCGGGGTTGCCGTCCTTCATTCTGTCCATAACGCACTTGGCAGCCGCTGCGCCCGAGGCTACGGCAACCTTTATATCACTGCCGTTAATGTTAACGGTCGCCTGTTTAAGACCCTGTGTGCCGCGCACTGCGGTAAAGTCGATATCGGTGTTATCCTTGCCGGTAAGCCAGTCGTTAGCGGTTCTGAGCGCCGCCTCCATAACGCCGCCCGTAGCACCGAATATAACCGCCGCGCCCGTGTCTTCACCGAGCGGAGAGTCAAATTCCTCATCGGGCAGATACGCAAAGTTGATACCTGCGCGCATTATCATACGCGAAAGCTCGCGGGTGGTAATGGCAATATCGACATCGGGCACGCCCGCCGCGCTTTGGTCTTCCCTGCCTATTTCAAATTTCTTTGCGGTGCAGGGCATTACCGAAACGGAAACTATGTCCTTCGGGTCGATGCCCATTTTATCGGCATAGTAGGTTTTAATAACCGCGCCCGCCATTTGCTGCGGTGATTTGCAGGTAGAAAGATGCTCTAACATATCGGGATAATAATACTCGCAGAACTTGACCCAACCGGGCGAGCAGGAGGTTATCATCGGGAGTGTGCCGTTATTTTTTATGCGCTCAACAAGCTCGTTAGCCTCTTCCACTATTGTAAGGTCGGCGGCAAAATCGGTATCGAAAATTTTATCGAACCCGAGACGGCGCAGAGCCGCAACCATTTTGCCCTCAACATTTGTACCTATGGGCATACCGAAGCATTCGCCTAAGGTTGCACGGATAGACGGAGCGGTCTGTACCACAACGTGCTTATCGGGGTCGGCAAGCGCCGCCCAGATTTTATCGGTATCGTCCTTTTCAACCAATGCACCTGTAGGACATACAACGGTGCACTGACCGCATGAGATACACGGAACATTTGAAAGACCAACCTCAAACGGAGTGCCGATTGCCGTATCAATACCGCGGTTGTTAGCGCCTATAACGCCGACATACTGCTCGTTGCAGGCGGCAACGCAGCGGCGGCAAAGCACGCACTTGTTGTTATCCCTTACAAGGTGAGGAGTTGAAGTATCAAGCTCATAGGTCGGCTTAAAGCCCTCAAAAGCGGACTCCTCTACACCGTAGTCGCGGCAGAGCTTTTGCAGCTCGCAGTTTGTGGAGCGAACGCAGGAAAGACACTTCTTCTCATGAGTTGAAAGAATAAGCTCCAAAGTAGTCCTTCTTGCTTTCTGAATTTTTTCGGTGTTGGTAAGAACCTCCATACCCTCGCTTACGGGGTAAACGCAGGCGGTAACAATGCGGAAACCCCTGCCCTCGTTAGCCTCAACAACGCAGATACGGCAAGCGCCTATCTCGTTTTTCTCCTTCATAAAGCAAAGTGTGGGAATTTCAACGCCCGCAGCTCGCGCGGCGTCCAATATGGTAGAGCCTTTTTCTACGCTTACCGAAATACCGTTTATTTTAACATTTAACATATCCATTATTTAAGGCTCCTTTCTTACTTTTTAATTATTGCGCCGAACGGGCAGTTAGCAATACAAGCGCCGCACTTGATACAAGCGGTCTGATTGATTTCGTGCGGATTTTTAATAGTACCGCTGATAGCGCCCACAGGGCAGTTACGGGCGCACTTTGTGCAGCCCTTACATTTATCGGCAATAATCGAGTAAGAAACAAGATCCTTACATACACCGGCAGGACATACCTTATCGGTAACGTGAGCCACATATTCGTCACGGAAGAATTTAAGGGTTGCAAGCACTGGGTTAGGCGCAGTCTGACCGAGACCGCAAAGGGAGTTCTGCTTAATGTAGTGGCAAAGTTCTTCCATTCTGTCAAGGTCTTCAAGCGTACCGTTGCCCTTGGTGATTTTATCGAGCAATTCAAGCAGTCTCTTTGTACCTACGCGGCAGGGTGTGCACTTACCGCAGGACTCATCAACCGTAAATTCAAGGAAGAATTTAGCCATATCAACCATACAGGTGTCTTCGTCCATAACAATAAGTCCGCCCGAGCCCATCATACAGCCGATAGCGGTCAGGTTATCGTAATCGACCTCGGTATCAATAAGGCTTGCGGGAATACATCCGCCCGAGGGTCCGCCTGTCTGAGCGGCTTTGAATTTCTTGCCGTTCGGAATACCGCCGCCTATATCTTCAATTATGTGGCGAAGAGTCGTACCCATGGGAATTTCAACAAGACCCGTGTGCTTTATCTTACCGCCCAAAGCGAATACCTTAGTACCCTTAGAGCGCTCTGTACCCATTGAGGCAAACCACTCGGCGCCGCGAAGAATAATTTGCGGAATGTTTGCAAAGGTTTCAACGTTGTTTTCAACAGTGGGTGAGTTGTAAAGACCCTTAACAGCCGGATACGGCGGGCGGGGTCTCGGCTCGCCGCGGTTACCCTCAATAGAGGTCATAAGTGCGGTTTCCTCGCCGCAAACGAATGCGCCGGCACCAAGGCGAATATGCAAATCAAAATCAAAGCCCGAGCCGAAAATATCCTTACCCAAAAGCCCGTATTCACGCGCCTGGTCAATAGCTATCTGCAAACGGTGAACGGCTATCGGGTACTCTGCACGAACATAAACATACCCTTCTGTAGCGCCTATTGCGTAGCCTGCAATAGCCATAGCCTCAATTACAGAGTGCGGGTCGCCCTCTAATACCGAGCGGTCCATAAACGCGCCGGGGTCGCCCTCGTCCGCATTACATACAACATACTTCTGCGGAGCCTTATTCGGCGCGCACAAAGCCCACTTTCTGCCGGTGGGGAAGCCGCCGCCGCCTCTGCCGCGAAGACCCGAATCGGTAACGCACTTAATAACGTCCTCGGGGGTCATTTCGGTTAAAACCTTACCGAGAGCAGCGTAGCCGTCCATAGCTATGTATTCGTCGATATTCTCGGGGTTAATAACGCCGCAGTTACGAAGAACCACGCGGTTCTGCGATTTATAGAAAGCGGTATCACCGAGGGATACGTTACCCTCAATTTCATCAGCCACGTTGCCGGTATCGTTATAAACCAAGCGCTCAACAATACGTCCTTTAAGCAGGTGCTCCTCAACAATTTCCTTAACGTCCTCGGGGGTTACTCTGCTGTAAAAAGTACCGTCGGGATAAACGATAACAACCGGTCCTAAAGCGCAAAGACCGAAGCAGCCTGTCTGTACGAGCTTTACCTCGTCCGCAAGTCCGCAGCTTTCAATATTCTCGGCAAACGCCTTTTGAATATCGTGGCTTCCCGAAGAGGTACAGCCGGTACCGCCGCAGATCAACACATGTGCACGAATCATTTTTTTACCTCCAAATTATTACTTATGAGCGGCTATCGTATATTCGTTTACGACGTTACCGTTTTTAAGATGCTCCTCAATTACGCGCGCTGCCTTTTCGGGAGTCATTTTAACATAGGTTATTTTTTCCTTGCCCGGCTCAAAGACCTCTACAATAGGCTCTAACTGGCAAATGCCTATGCAGCCTGTCTGTGAAACGGTCACCTTTTCCGTAAGACCCTCTTTGTTTACGCCCTCAACCAAAGCGTTCAAAACGGGGCGCGCGCCTGCCGCAATACCGCAGGTAGCCATTCCCACAACTACGCGAACGCTGTTAACGCCCTCGCGAAGAATGACCTTATCGCGCATTTTTTCCTTTATTGCCTGTAATTCAGCCAATGATTTCATATGTTTTCTTCCTTTCTTAAGGTTTCTTCTATGAATTTTAGCACCTCATAACTGTTAAGCGGCACTTCCTCAAGAACCGCGCGCAGCTCCCTTGTATCAAGGGTCACGCTTTTGTCCCCATAGGTGTGCGTAAACAGAAAATCGGTATCGGGGTGACCCTGTATCAAGGTCACAATACTTGAAACAACATCGCCGAGCGGCGTATAATCAATATGCTTTTTATTGAAAACCGCCGTGACTTCGGTTCCATGGTCTTCGGGGTATTCGCTTTCGGCTCTTGATGAGATACCGAAAGTGCCTCCCGTCTGCTCCGCTTCCATTTTTAAAAGCGGCAGCCCCATTCCTACCTTGCGCGTGGTGCGCGTGGTGTAAAACGGGTCGGTTACGGCTTTCAGCGTTTCCGCCGTCATTCCGCAGCCGTTATCCGAAATTTTAAGCGTCAGCGTATCGTCGGTTTCGTTCACGGTTATTTCCGTAAGCGTTGCCCTAGCCTTCACCGAATTTTCGGCTATATCAAGTATATTAAGCGATATTTCTTTCATACCGCACCCCGCAAATAGTTTATAAGCGCCTGTGCGGCGTTTTCCCTGCCGCAGTCAAGCTCTATGTAAGCGCCGCGCTCATTTATATCCCATAAATAGTGAGCGTCGGAGCTTGTTATGATTTTTTTGCCGTATTTTTCGGCATATTCTGCCGCCTTTTCCCCGTCGTGCACCTCTGCAAACGGAAAGCACGGTTTTTCGGGGAAAAAGCCCAGCACTGCAAGCAAGCCGTTTGACTGCCTGTCGATATGTGCCGGAAAGCACACGCCGCCGTATTTTTCCACCGCCTGCGGCACTTCTTCAAGCGAAAAAGAAGTAGCGTTTATAAGCAGATAATCGTCATAACCCGTGATATTATCGTTTTCATCGGTAATGCGCTGCTCCCCGAAAATATCGGGGCGGTTTTTAATTTTTATCCGCTTGCTTTCAAGCAGGTTTTCAAATTCCATAGCGCCCGAAAGTGTGGCAAACAGACAAACCGCGTGAATATCTTCAGCCGTTGTAAGCTCTGTTCCCGCCACGGGAATTATTCCGTGCCTGTAAGCCGCTTTAAAAAACGCAGGGCAGTTTTTTAGGGTATTATGGTCGGTAAGCGCCATAATATCGAGTCCGTTCAGCTCCCCCATTCCCGCAATGCTGTCGGGAGTCATATCGTTATCCCCGCAGGGCGATAAGCAGGAGTGAATGTGCAGATCGTAATAATACCTCATAAAAGCGAGTGAAGCGTTATCGCCGCATCATATGCAGAGCCGGTAAATGAAAGTATATTAACGCCCTTTTCTTCCGCCGTTTTACAAACATCCGCGGGTATTTCCACACCCTCCGCCGCTATTATGCAGGCAGTGTCCGCAAGGGCTGCTACCGCCACAATATTGGCGTTGGACATTATGGTTATCCACGCGTCGCCCGATTGTGCCCTGCCCATCACCCAGCTTAAAAGGTCGCCTATATAAACGCCGGTTATTTCTCTGTCCGTTTCAGGCGTTGCAACCGCGCCAAATCCGTTTTTTAAAAGACCGTCTACCGTCATTTACCGTCGCCCTCCTTATATAATGGACATTTTGCCCCGCAGGATCTGTTTCTTACCGTGTCCTCTGCAAACGCGCGGCAGTTAGGCGCTCCGCACGCGCCGCAGTCAATACCGGGTAAGGTATCGCGCAGCTTTTGAATATCCGCCATCATCCGCATTGATTCAGCCATACTGTCGCTGAGTCGTGAAATGGGGTGATAGGTAGGTATTTCGTTGAAAATGTAGCTTTCGGGAATATAGCTTTCTTCCTTTGAAAGAAAGTTTTGCGAAACGGGCAAATATCTTCTTAACGTCTGCAGCCGTGCCTTTGCTATAAAGGGGTTTTGCATTGTCATAACCCCGCCTACGCAGCCGCCCGAACACGCGTTAAGCTCAATAAATTCAAGCGGCGGTATATTGCCGTTTTCCACCTGATCAAGCACCCGTATCACGTTTTCAATTCCGTCCGCCGCTAAATAGCTTTCGTTGAATATTGCGGTAGCCTCTCCCCCCGTGCTTGCCCAGCCAATGCCAATCATACCCGAGTTTGAAAGCGACTTTATATCCGCCTTCGGCTGCATTTTGGCTATAAGCTGAAAGTAAATATCGTTAATCGAAACCACCGTATCTACCTGACTTTTATAGCCTGCAAACCCGTTTTTTACATAGCTTACCTTTGCGGGGCAGGGCGAAATAAAGCAAACGCCTATTTCTTCATCCGTTAATTCGGGGTGTTCCCGCTTTGCCCTTTTGCGGGCGAGCATTGCCGCAATTTCCATTGGCGGCAGCATATGTATAATATTATCGGTAAGGGACGGAAAGCGTAAGCCTATAAGCCTTATAACTACCGGGCAGGCAGAGCTTATAGCGGGTTTTTTAACCCCCTCGGTTTTAAGGTAAAGCCTTGTGTACGCGCTGACTAATTCCGCCGCGGCGGAAACCTCAAATACATCATCAAACCCGATTTTTATAAGACCGTCAAGCACATAGTCAACGTCCTCTAAATTATCGAACTGACCGTATAGCGAGGGCGCGGGCAATGCGATTTTCCACTTGAATTTATCCATTGCCGAAAGCTTTTCGCAAACCGCCTTTTTCGCGTTATGCGGGCATACCCTTATACATTCGCCGCAGTCTATACAGCGGTCGGGGTCAATTGAGGCATGACCCTCGCGTATTCTTATTGCCTCTGTTGGGCAATGCTTTAAGCACGCGGTGCAGCCGCTGCACTTTTTTTCGTCAAGGTAAACCGAATGTTCATATCTGTTCATTTGAGCACCTGCCGAAAATATTTTTTCAAAGCATGACCTTCATTGTAATGTCCGTACCCACGCCCACCGTGGAGTTTATCTCCATACTGTCGGTATAGCGTTTCATATTGGGCAGCCCCATTCCCGCGCCGAAACCTAAGGAACGTATCTGGTCGGACGCTGTGGAGTACCCCTCCTGCATAGCCCGCTCAATATCCTTAATTCCCGGTCCTTTATCGTGCAGAAATATTTCAATACAGTCCTCACTCACGGTAACGTCGGCTTCGCCGCCGCCTGCGTGAATTACCATATTAATTTCGCCCTCGTACATTGCAATGGAGACCCTGCGTATTATTTCGGGCGGCAGCCCTAATTGCCTTAAATTCTTCTTGACCTGAACCGAGGCCTTACCTGCCGATGTAAAATCCTCACCGTCAACGTCAAAGTGGAATTTCAAAGCCTCAGGCATTTTTAACCCTGTTCCCTACAAGACCGTTGCTGTAAAGAATACCGCAAGCCTCGTACATTCTTTTATCGGTAGCAAGAATTACCATACCGCAATCCTTAGCCAGCTCAATCATTTCGGCAGTGGGCATTTTGGAGCGCACAAACACTATGCAGTTCATATCCATCATTTCGGCGGTTCTTACAACCTGTAAATTAACAAGCCCCGTAAGCAGTACCGCCTGATCCTTTACATACGCCAGCACATCGCTCATCATATCGCTGCCGCAGGCAGAATAAACATGGCGTGAAAGCCCGTCCTCGCAGCAGATGACCTGTGCGCCCAGCAAATCTCTTATAGTACCGATCTTCATATGCGGAATGTCCTTTCGGGATTTATTTACCGAAGCCGTATTTTTCAAGTATGCCGTCAACATCGTCTACGGTAAGTCTGCCGTAAACCTCGTCATTAACAGTAAGCACCGGCGCCAAGCCGCAAGCGCCTATACAGCGGCAGGCGGTAAGCGAAAATCTGCCGTCCTCGGTGCATTCGTCCGCGCCGATTCCGAGTCTTTCGCTCAGCTTGTTGAAAATATCTCCCGAGCCTTTAACATAGCACGCGGTGCCAAGACATACGGATATGTTGTACTCACCCTTGGGTGACAGTGAAAACTGCGCATAGAAGGTGGAAACACCGTAAACCTTTTCAAGCGGTACATCCATTCCCTCGGCTATCATTTCCTGAACCTCCATAGGCAGGTAGCCGTAAACGTCCTGCGCCTGCTGCATAACTGCCATCAAAAGACTTTTATCGTGCTTGTTGGCGTCAATTATTTCGTGCAGCTTTTTTTCCTGTTCAGCTGTTCCCTTAAAGGGAAGCTTACTGATCTTTTTTTGCATTAAACGAATCCTCCTTCGATTAATTGTATGTAATTATCACATATGATAATAAACATATACCTATGTAGTATAACACATATTCCGGCATTTGCAAATACTTTTTCGACAAATATTTAACAATTTTTATATTTATACCGAAACGCAGGAGCAATTACCGTAAAATATGCTGTATTCAAGGCATAAAAACACCCCTGCGAACATAAATTCCGCAAGGGTGTTTTTGTTAAAGCGCAGGTATCAGGAGCATTTTTCCTGCGGGCAGACACTCGCCCTCCAGTTCATTTATTTTCATTATTTCCTTGACGCTCGCGTTGTAGTGCTTTGCTATGTCCCACACACATTCCCCGTCGCCGGTAAAATATATTGTCATAGCGCATTTCGCTGTCTGCTCCGCAGGGGCGTTTTCATCTGTTTCCATATCGGTTATAAGCGACATTTTCCTGCATTCGTATATCGAGGCGTTTATTCCTATATCTATTCGTATCTCCATGCTCTCTGCCCCTGTCAGGGTGTAGCCGCAGGAAAGTATTTCAAGCTCAGGGTCGCTTTTGAGGTTCTCGCAGCTGCGGTTCAGCGGATAGCTGTATTCAAAATCCACCGCCTTTTCAAAATATGAAGCTCTGTCCTCCTCATCTCCCGTTATAAGGCATATTACCGCCGTTCCGCATATCACCATGCTTTCGGTCTCGAATTTTGTGCTTACCGACTGCAGATCGCACCAGATATCGTAAACCTTTGCGGTCGGCCCGTCAAGCTCAATGCTCTTTTTGCAGTTGTAATTTTCTCTTACGGTATCGCATATCTTTTCAAAGCATATGCTTTCCTTTTTCATGCTCATTCGGTATTTCCGCGAAAATGCGTCGGTTATCACCGCGATATCGTTTCCGCAGTAGGCGCTGCAGGTCAGCAGCAGCTTTGCGGTGAGCGCAAAGCTCTTTGTTTCCCCTTCTGACAAACGCGGCTTTATTTCAAGAAACGCCGTATCCGCGCGGGTATCGCACTCACAGGAATCCCCCACGCCCTCCATATCCACAATCTGACTGAACGGAATAACGGTTTTAACGGTCTGCGGCGTTCCCTCCTCTGTGCAGTACAGAATTTTTACCGACATATCGCCCTTTACAACAATCTTTCCGCTTATTATCTTGCTTTCCTTCACGCACGGGCATGCATCGTAGCGTAGCACCCTGCATACGGACGGCTGACCCTGCCCTATCGGAATATCCTCCTCGATCATCAGGTATTTTTCCGAGCAGCCCATCGGTACGGTCGCGGGGGCGCTCTCGCACTTCTGCTCGATTCCGCTTATGTCCGCGTCGGATATTATATCCGTCGATCTGCGCTTGAAGACCCTTACGGTAATGCCGACCGCTCCGTGAATATCAACCTTTCTGCCTGTAACGGCGCGGCAGTTTACATACTCGCACCTTGCCCGCACCGAAAGGCTTCCGCCCGTGCATTCCTCCTTCATTTCAAGGTTTTTGCTGAACGGATACTGGTATTCGTAGGAGCACAGCCTTCCCTCATCGTCAGAATACAGCACGGTTATGCAAACGCTGCCGTCGACCGTTATATTCCGTCCGTTTAAGGACTTCGCGGAAACACCCGCAAAGGCTCGGCATTTGAAAATTTTTGAAATATCCGGGCAGTAATCGGGCAGGGTAAGGTCAACATCTATCGGCTGCTCTGCGGTTTCGTTGAATAAAGTATCGTTAAAAAAAACGCTCGTTTTAATTATTCTTTCTTCCATCCTTATTTCCTCTCTCCGTGCATTATTTAGTAAATAATATTCCGAATATCGGAAAAATATGCCGGACAAAAGCTTCGGAATCGTTTTTTCGCGTTTAAAAACAAAATAATACCGCAAATAGCCTTGATTTTTCGCATAAAAAAATATATAATGACAATACTGATATATATTCTTTAATATATAGCGGTATGTATTAAGCTGAGCAGAGCCGAACTCCATACGGTTTCGCTCCCCGCATTTCCCCGCCTGTCTTGCACTGATTTTTGAAATACCGCGTATTCCTGCAAATTCGTGCTGCACCGATCAAAAAAATGCAGCGGCAGAAACTTTGCGGAATCTTACAGGCAGAAAGCTTTTCGTTAAAAAACAAGGCAAGATATAACCGGGAATTTTCGTGTGCAAGGCGTATGCGGTTCGGTTCTCCTCAGCTTAAAGGCATTTCATATCCGCATGAAAGTATGTTAAAATATTAACAATCTTATCGAAGGAGAAAATGCCATGAAAAAGATATATCCTGTAATTGACAGCGCGGAGGCTCTCGAAAAAGCTCTTGAACGAGTCAGAGCAGCTCAAAAAAAATTTGCGGAGTATTCACAAAGTCAAGTGGACAGTATCTTTAAAGCGGCGGCTTCCGCCGCCGACCGTCAGCGTATTCCGTTAGCCCGCCTCGCGGCTGAAGAAACCGGTATGGGCGTGGTTGAGGATAAGGTGATTAAAAACCACTACGCCGCGGAATATATTTACAACGCCTACAGGGACACCAAGACCTGCGGCGTTATTGAGGAGGACAAGCAATACGGCATAACCGAAATTGCCGAGCCGATCGGCGTTATAGCGGCGGTAATTCCGACCACCAACCCGACCTCCACGGCAATTTTTAAAACACTGCTCGCACTTAAAACGCGCAACGGAATTATAATAAGTCCCCACCCGCGTGCAAAGGGCTCTACCGCCGAGGCGGCAAAAACCGTGCTCGAGGCGGCGGTAGCGGCGGGCGCTCCCGAGGATATCATAGTCTGGATAGATAAGCCCTCCCTTGAAATGACGAATTTCATCATGAAGGAGGCGGATATGATCCTCGCCACGGGAGGCCCGGGCATGGTGCGTGCGGCATATTCAAGCGGCAAGCCCGCAATAGGCGTGGGCGCGGGAAACACGCCCGCCGTAATTGATACCTCGGCGGACATTACCCTTGCGGTAAACTCTATAATTCATTCCAAAACCTTTGATAACGGTATGATATGCGCGTCGGAGCAATCGGTAATAGTGCTTGATAAGGTCTACAAAAAAGTCAAAAAGGAATTTGCCGAACGCGGCTGTTATTTTCTTGACCGTGAAGAAACCGAAAGGGTACGCAAAACCGTTATTATAAACGGCGCTTTGAACGCAAAAATAGTGGGTCAGACGGCGAAAACCATTGCCGAACTTGCGGACGTTCATGTGCCGGACGGCACAAAAATACTGATAGGCGAGGTTGAAAGCGTGGAGCCGACAGAGGAATTTGCCCACGAAAAGCTTTCCCCCGTGCTTGCGATGTATAAGGCGAAGGATACAGAGGACGCTTTTTCAAAGGCGGAGCGCTTAATTGCCGACGGCGGCTACGGGCACACCTCATCAATATATTTAAACCCGATTACCGAAAAAGAAAAGCTTGCCGAATTTACAAGCCGAATGAAAACCTGCCGCATACTCGTAAACACGCCTTCCTCACAGGGCGGCATAGGCGACCTTTATAACTTTAAGCTCTCCCCCTCCCTCACCCTCGGCTGCGGCTCGTGGGGCGGAAACTCGGTTTCCGAAAACGTGGGAGTAAAACACCTGCTTAATATTAAAACCGTTGCCGAGAGGAGAGAAAATATGCTTTGGTTCCGCTCGCCCGAAAAGATTTATATTAAAAGGGGCTGCCTGCCCGAAGCGCTCGATGAGCTTAAGGCGGTAAATCCGCGCAAAAGGGCATTTATAGTTACCGACCGCTTTTTGTATGGCAACGGCTACACAAGACCCGTAACCGAAAAGCTGAACGAAATCGGAATAAGCTATACGGTATTTTCCGAGGTCGAGCCCGATCCGACACTGAATATCGCAAAAAAAGGCGCGGAACAAATGACAAACTTCGCTCCGGATGTTATAATAGCGGTAGGCGGCGGCTCCGCAATGGACGCGGCGAAAATCATGTGGGTGCTTTATGAGCATCCCGATGCCGACTTTACAGATATGGCAATGCGTTTTTCGGATATAAGAAAGCGCATCTACACCTTCCCGAAAATAGGAGAAAAGACTTATTTCATAGCCGTGCCTACCTCTGCCGGAACAGGCTCGGAGGTGACTCCCTTTGCGGTCATTACCGACAGCGATACCGGCATTAAATACCCGCTTGCCGATTATGAGCTTATGCCGGATATGGCAATAGTGGACGCAGACCTGCAAATGTCCGCGCCGAAAGGACTTACCGCCGCTTCGGGAATTGACGCGGTATCACACGCGCTTGAAGCGTTCGCTTCAATGCTCGCTACCGATTATACCGATTCTTTAGCGCTGCGCAGCCTTAAAATGATGTTTGAATATCTCCCCCGCGCATATGAAAATGGCGCAAATGACCCCGAGGCGCGCGAAAAAACGGCAAACGCCGCCACAATGGCTGGCATGGCTTTTGCCAATGCGTTTTTGGGCGTGTGCCATTCAATGGCGCACAAATTGGGTGCTTTTCATCATTTGCCCCACGGCATTGCAAACGCGCTTATGTTGAATGAGGTCATCCGTTTTAACTCTTCGGACAGTCCCGCAAAAATGGGAACCTTTCCGCAATACGCTTACCCGCACACCAAGGCGCGCTATGCCGAGATTGCCGATTATTTGAACCTCAGCGGCAAAACCGACGACGAAAAGGTTGAAAGTCTTATTACGGCACTGGACGCTCTTAAGGAAAAAATCGGTATAAAGAAAACCATACGCGACTATGTGCCTGATGAAGAAGACTTTTTAAACAGGCTTGACAGCATGACAGAGCAGGCGTTTGACGACCAGTGCACGGGCGCGAATCCGCGCTACCCGCTTATGAGTGAAATAAAGCAGATGTATTTGAACGCTTATTACGGCACACACGAAAAAATATAACAGGAAAGGGGACGGAAATATGAAGCTTGATAAAATAATCGCGGTTCGCACCGGTAAAACGGTATATAAGGACGGCGGACGCGTTATAAAGGTGTTTGAAAACGGCTATTCCAAGGCAGATATATTAAACGAAGCACTTAACCAAGCGCGAATTGAGGAAACAGGGCTTAATATACCGAAAATTCTCGGTGTCACTACCGAGGACGGCAAATGGGCAATTATCAGCGAGTATATAAGCGGCAAAACACTTTCGCAGCTGATGGAAGAAAGCCCCGATAAATTTGACGAATATCTCGAACGCTTTGTGGATATTCAGGCGGAAATTCACTCTAAAAAATCCCCCCTGCTTACAAAGCTTAAGGATAAAATGAACCGTAAAATCGATATGGCGGATATCGACGCCGCCACCCGCTACGACCTGCACACACGGCTTGAGGGCATGCCGCGGCATGACAAGGTCTGCCACGGGGACTTTAACCCCTCGAATGTTATCATAACCGACAGCGGAAAGCCGTATATTATAGACTGGGCGCACGCGACCCGGGGCAATGCGTCAGCCGACGCGGCAAGGACATATCTTCTTTTCCGTCTTGAAAAAAAGGATGATGCCGCCGAAAAATATATAAAGCTTTTCTGCAAAAAAAGCGGAGTTTCACGGCAGTATATCGAAAAATGGCTGCCTATCGTCGCCGCCTCGCAGTCGGTCAAGGGGAACTCCGAGGAACGCGAAATGCTGCTCTCGTGGGCGGGAGTGGTCGATTATCAGTAACCAGCCCGTATTCCGGGAGCTTTCCGCTTCCGGAATACGGTCAAAATATAAAACGGAGGAAAACAGAAAATGAAAGTAACAGTATGTATCGGGAGCTCATGTCATCTAAAAGGCTCAAGGCAGGTTGTTGAGGAGTTTCAGCGCCTTATAGCCGAAAACAAACTGAGCGACAGAGTGGAGCTCGGCGGAACCTTCTGCATGGGCAATTGTCAGCAGGGAGTTTGCGTTACGGTGGACGGCGAGCTTTACTCGGTATCCCCGGAAACCGCAAAATCCTTTTTTGAAGAATACATATTAAAATAAGAAAGGACTGACCTTTCGCTATGTCGGAATTTTTAAAGCTGAAAAAATCCAACTGCAAAAACTGTTATAAATGTATTCGGCACTGTCCGGTGAAATCTATCAGATTTTCGGGAAATCAGGCGAATATTGTCGGAAACGAGTGTATTCTGTGCGGTCAGTGCTTTGTGGTATGTCCGCAGAACGCAAAGGAGATAGCCGATGAGACAGAGCGCGTAAAGGTGCTTATCGATTCGGGCGCTCCCGTAATCGCAAGCGTTGCCCCATCGTTTATAGCAAACTATGACGGCGTTGGCTTTAAGGAATTAAAGGCCGCGCTTCAAAAGCTCGGCTTTGCCGATGCAGAGGAGACCGCCGTTGGGGCTACCATAGTAAAACGCGAATATGAAAGACTGCTGAACGAGGATGAGCGCAATATTTTAATTTCCTCCTGCTGTCACTCTGTTAACCTGCTGATTCAGAAGTATTATCCGTCATGTCTTCCCTACCTTGCCGACGTGCTCTCACCCATGCAGGCGCACTGCAAGGATATTAAACAAAGATACTCAGGTGCAAAAACGGTATTTATTGGCCCCTGCGTTGCAAAAAAGGACGAAGCCGACTACTACACCGGCATTACCGACGCGGTGCTGACCTATGAGGAGCTGACCGAATGGTTTGAGGCAGCGGGTATTGTTCCCGAGAAAAAGCTGGATAAAACAGAAGAAAGCCTTGCAAGATTTTTCCCCACCACGGGCGGTATTCTTAAAACAATGCAGAAAAATATGCGCCCCGATTATACATATTTAGCGGTAGACGGCGTGGAAAACTGCATGGCGGCGCTGCATGATATTGAAGAGGGCAACCTTGAGCGTTGCTTTATAGAAATGTCGGCGTGTGCGGGCAGCTGCATAGGCGGCCCTGTTATGGAAAAATACCACAGAATGCCCGTAAGAGATTATTACGCCGTGGCGCACTATGCCGGTAAAAAAGACTTTGACGTTGCGCAGCCAGACCCATTTACCCTACGCAAGGAAATGGAGTACATAGGCAGAAAGCTGCCATATCCATCAGAAAGCGAGATACGCGAGGCGCTGCGCCGAATGGGTAAATTAAGACCGGAGGACGAGCTTAACTGCGGCTCCTGCGGCTACAACACCTGTCGCGAGAAAGCGGTCGCCATAATTCAGGGCAAGGCAGAGGTTTCAATGTGTCTGCCCTTCTTAAAGGAGCGCGCCGAAAACTTCTCGGATAATATTATAAACAACACGCCGAACGGCATAGTCGTGCTTAACGATAAATACGAGGTGCAGCAGATAAACCGCGCGGCATTAAAGCTTATGAACATTCCGCGCGAATCGGACGTTATGGGCGAGCCGATAATACGCATTTTAGACCCCAAGCCGTTTATGGACGTGCAGCGCACGGGCAGAACGGTAAGGGATGAAAAGGTCTACCTTGCCGAATACGATAAATATATTGAGCAGACGATCGTACTTGATAAGGAATACAAGGCGCTTATATGCATTATGCGCGATGTTTCGGATGAAGAGCAGCAAAGGCAGCGCAAGGAAGAGCTGAGCCGCCAGACGGTCGAAACCGCCGATAAGGTCGTGGATAAGCAGATGCGCATAGTTCAGGAAATAGCGTCGCTGCTCGGTGAAACCGCAGCTGAAACCAAAATTGCGCTTACAAAGCTTAAGGAGTCGATGACCGATGAATAATCTATGCGCGGATATCGGCTACCGCAGTATTTACCATGACGGCGAAGAGCTTTGCGGCGACCATATCGATGTGATAGAGCAGGAGGACGGCTCAACGGTCGTAGTTCTTGCCGACGGACTCGGCAGCGGCGTTAAGGCAAGTATTCTTTCCACACTTACCTCAAAAATAATTTCCACTATGATAGCGGCGGGGCTGTCTCTTGAAGACTGCGTGCAGACCATTGCCGCCACACTGCCCGTCTGCTCGGTGCGCAAGGTGGCGTACTCCACCTTTACGATTCTGCGCATTGTGGGCAGCAATGAGGCGGAGCTTATACAGTACGACAATCCCGTTGCAATACTTTTGCGTGACGGCGATGAGTACGATTACCCCAAAACCGAGCTTAATATTGAGGGTAAAAAAATTTACCAATCAAAAATAAGGCTGCAGGAGGGCGATATGTTCGTGCTTATGAGCGACGGCTGCCCCCATGCGGGAATAGGCACAGAGTATAATTTCGGCTGGGAGCGCAAGGACATAGTCGAATTTATGAAGACCTTCTACCCTGTCGGTTACACCGCGAAGACCCTTTCTACCATTCTGATTGACGAGTGCAACCGCCTCTACGGTGAAAAGCCGGGTGATGACGCCACCGCCTGCGTAGTGAAAATAAGAAAACGCGAGCCTATGAATTTACTGTTCGGTCCGCCCTCAAACAGAGACGACTGCGACAGAATGATGACCCTCTTCTTCTCGAAGGAAGGCAAGCACATAATCTGCGGAGGAACAACCTCTTCGATTGCAGCGAAATATCTCGGCAAGCCCTTAAAGCCAAAGCTTGAATTTATTGATAAGGACGTACCGCCGATAGCCGAGCTTGAGGGCGTAGACCTTGTGACCGAGGGCGTTATAACCATAAACAAGGTGCTTTCCTACGCAAGGGACTATTTAAAGGATAACGAAAGCTATTCGCAGTGGGGCGTTAAAAAGGACGGCGCTTCGCTTATCTGCCGCCTGCTTTTTGAGGAAGCGACCGATATTAACTTCTTCGTCGGCAGGGCGATAAACCCGGCGCACCAAAACCCCGATTTGCCGATAAACTTCAATATTAAAATGCAGCTTGTAACAGAGCTGTCCGATTGCCTTAAAAAAATGGGCAAACGCATAAAAGTAAGCTACTTTTAGTTGATCGTGTCGGAGTACGACACGATCTTGGACGGGAATGCCGCTCGCAAAAATCAAAGATTTTTGACTGCGTTCTATCCCCGCCAATACCACCCCAGTGCCCTTGAAAAAACGCTTATTCAGCGCTTTTTCGCTCACAATGTGTTTTTCCGCCGCACATGTCGCCGGAAAAACAAGATTTAAAGCTGTATTTTTAATAAATAATTCTCCGTTTAAAAGCGGTAAAAGATAAGGAGACCCAAAATTGAAATTGAGAAAGTTTGACACAAAGGTTCAGCATTTAAAGTATAAGGTTTTGCGCGAGGTTGCGCGCGAGGAATGGAACGGAACGCTTAAGGAGCATATGCTCGATATTCCGAAAAAGATCGTTCCCGGCAATGAGCCGACAATGCGCTGCTGCGTTTACAAGGAGCGCGCTATACTCGAAGAACGCATTAAGATTGCAATGGGCGGGGATGAGGAAAATCCCAATGTTATTGAGGTTATCGAAATTGCCTGCGATGAATGTCCGATGGGCGGTTACGACGTTACCGAGGCATGCCGCGGCTGTCTTGCCCACCGCTGCGAGGATGTATGCCGCAGAGGCGCGATCACCTTTGACAGCCAGCAAAAGGCGCATATCGATAAGACAAAATGCGTTGAGTGCGGTCAGTGCGCAAAGGTCTGCCCCTACAGCGCAATAATCAACTTCAAGCGTCCCTGCATGAGCGCCTGCAAGGTGAACGCGATTTCAATGACCGAAACCAAGGCTGCCTGCGTAGATAACGAAAAATGCATTTCCTGCGGCGCATGCGTTTATCAGTGTCCGTTCGGCGCAATTACCGATAAATCCTTTATAATTGACGCCATAAGCATGCTTAAAAATAAAGATAACAAGGTTTACGCCGTTGTGGCTCCCTCCATTTCAAGCCAGTTTACATACGCCAAAATCGGTCAGGTAATTTCCGGAATCAAGGAGCTCGGCTTTCACACGGTAGTCGAGGCAGCTCTCGGCGCCGATATGGTGGCCTATGCGGAAGCACACGAGCTTGCTGAAAAGGGCTTTTTAACAAGCTCCTGCTGCCCGGCGTTCGTAAGCTATATTAAGGGTCAGTTCCCCGATCTTGCCGAGCATATTTCGCACAATCTCTCCCCCGCCGCAACCATCGCAAAATATATTAAGGAGCATGACGAGGGCGCAAAGGTTATATTTATAGGGCCGTGCACCGCTAAAAAAATGGAATTCCAAAAGGATGAGGTTCGCCCGTATATCGACTGCGTTTTAACCTTCGAGGAATTGCAGGCGCTGTTTGACAGCCGCGACCTTGAAATAACCGAAATGGCGGAGGATGTGCTTGACAACGCCTCCTACTTCGGCAGAATATTTGCCCGCAGCGGCGGTCTTTCCGACGCGGTGGCAGAGGCTCTTAAGGAGCAGGATATTACCGATTTCGAGCTTAAGGGCGTTTCCTGCGACGGCATTGAAGCCTGCAAGATTGCGCTTATGAAGGCGCGTAAAAAAATCGGAGACACCAACTTTATTGAGGGCATGGCATGCGTAGGCGGCTGCATAGGCGGTGCAGGGTGCCTGACCCACGGGGACAAAAACAAAGCCGAGGTTGACAAATACGGCAAGGAAGCCTTTGAAAAGACCATTTCCTCCTCAATAAGCCAGCTCGGAAAGCTGAATAAAAAATAAGTTATAAAAAAACAGGGCTTATCCGAAAGGATAAGCCCTGTTTTTGTCTGCAATTCAGAATTTTTTAAAAAAAGACAGCACCAAGCCTGCTATTGCGGTGAATATACGCATTCTTGTTATGTGCCATTCCGAAAACTCCGGGGAATACATGAACTGCACATATCTTGTAAGTCTCCGATAAAAACGGCGGCTCTATATAGCAGCCCTCGCCAATTTCCGCAAACATCTCTTTAAGCATTTTCTCGCGCTTTTCAAGCTCGGTGGGGCGGGTCATATTAAAATCATAAAGCTTATCGAGGCATTTTATCTGCCTTTCGGTTATTTCCTTATCCCCGGGCAGATACAGCCTGCCCGTATGCAATTTTTCCCTTCATTGAGCTCCTGATTTCCCAACCCGCCGCCTTATAGGAACAAAACACTTCTTGCAATCACGAAAAATGATACGATAAAAACCCATTTCAACCTTTTAATTCCGACCGGCAGAGCGTTTATTATCTTATCAAGCGCACTGCCGCTTTTCACGGGTATCAGCTCAGACGGCTTTCCGCCGCCGTTTTTATCGGTTTTATCCGTTCCGCCGCCTGAAGAATTGCCCGATGAATCCGTGCCGCTGTCCGGCAGCTGTTCGTTCTTCAGCCTGTCGGTAAAATCGGACGGCTTTACTGCGGAATCCGCATTGTTTCCGATTCCGTTTTTATCGGCGTCCTCAAGCGAAAAGGTGAGAAGATCCGTAGTTGCGTCGCATCTTTTACAGTGGCGTGACATTTTACCCGATTTCTCCTTCGTGGCAGGCTCGTCAACCGTCCATTCCTCTGAAAAATCATGACCCGCGGGTGCGGTTTCCCTCATTTCGTTGTGCCCGCATTTAAGGCAGGCTCGCTGCTCGATTCCGGGCTCTGTGCAGCCCGCAGACGCGGCGGTTTTCCACTTGCCGTATTGCTTATGTGGACAGTTTTTACCGTTGAATTCAATTTTAACGCCGCCCGAGGTTATTTTCGGCATCAGCTTTTCAAGCTTCCAGTTGCAGAAATCCCCCTGCTTGTATTCTATATTTATGGGGTAAAAGCCGAAGGCGGCGCTGTCCTTCACCTTGAACTGAAAGCTGACTATTACGGCGTTATTCCGCGCATTGCCGTTTTCGCAATTTACAAAACGAATTAAATTTTCATCGGGGTGGTCAGCCACCGTATAGTCGCGCAGATAGCCCCTGTAAAACTTTTCATAGGTCAAAACGCTGCTGTCATATGTAACCGAAATCGTCATTGCCATAATTCCCGGATTTTCGGACATGGTAAGCTTTACTACCACCGTATCTCCGTTAACGGCGGTAACCGTGTCAACCGTGATATGTCCGTCGTTTCCGTCTGCGGCGGAGGCTGTAAAGCAAACGCCGAGCAAAAGTGAAATTATGATGAAAGCGCAAACAAAGGGTTTAAATATCTTTGCAGTCATGGTAATACTCCTTGTAAAATTTGTGCTGTATCTATAATATCACTTGTGCCCGGCTTTGTCAATCGTGCGGCTATTTAATTTTAAGCTCTGCTGTTTTTTGGAAGGTTTGCATATCTATTACCGCTATTTCCTTATCGCTCACGGCGTAAAAGAGCTTGCCTATATAAAGCCCGCGGCAGGTGCCCCAGGTGCTGCCGTCGCCGCCCAGCGGAATTTCCGCTTTAAGCGAAAAGCCCGTGCTTTCAAGCGAGTATATAAGGTATTTCGTGCCCTTTTCATCATTATAGGGGAACGCGATAAGGTTTTTATCAGCGTCGGCAAGAGTCGCTTTGTGATTTGTAAGCGCCTCTGAGTAGGTATTGCCTACCGCCGTTTTAAAGCTCTCGGTAACGTTTGCGGGGTCGGAAATATCGAAAAGTGATAATTTCATTCCGGTTACTGCTCCTGTAGTTTCGTCAGCGCTTCTGCCCACTCCGAGCAATTTGCCCTCTCCGTATGGGAAAAGGTAATCGGAAAAGCCCGGTATTTTAAGGCTGCCTATTATTTTGGGAGAAGTCGGGTCGCTTACATCCACACTGAAAAGCGGGTCGACCTGACGGAAGGTGACAAAGTAAGCCACATCCCCCATAAACCGCACCGAATACACTCTTTCGTTTTTCGCTATATTCTCTATTTTTCCGGTTTCCTTTAAATTGCCGTCCAGTATAACAAGCGAGTTTTGAGTGCCGCCGTTGGCTGATTCCTCTGTCAGCACAAAGCGGAAATGCCCTTTGTATTCGTCTATTGAAAACTGATTTAAAAGGTACCCCTTTATTTCGCCCGTCGCTTTAAGTTCAACCTTACCGTCGCTTATTTCAAACCGCGCTATCTGGGTCTTTTCGTCATAATAAGCAGAGGTCGCAATTATATTATCGGTTGATGCGTAAATGCGGCTAAGTCCCCCGAAAACAGTTTTTGCCGATATATTCGCGCCGTCCTTTATATCGTAGCCGCACACCACGGTATAGCTTGATTCCATACATTTATCATACATATAAATGCAGTCCGCCGCTATTTTTTCGGTCTTTTCGCCGCAGCCGACATACGGCACATAGGTTGAAACATCAGCCTTTTTAATATTTTCGGTGTTCACACCGTAGCTTGATACAATATAAAGCTTACCGTTTATAAGCCGCGAATCGGAATAGTCGCCGCTTTGCTTACATTCGTTTACCTTTTTCGGCTTTTCGGGGTCTGTAACATCGTAAATTACCGCCGCCGTTTTATCGCTGTTCGGCACGTATCCCAAAAGCACAAGACGGTTATCGCTTAAAAACATTTCGCTTGTGTTGAATTTTTCAAGCTTTATATCGTTTAACTGTTTGGGATTACCGCTGCCCGAATCGATTATTTTTACATAGGTGTAAAAGGTGTAATCGCTTGAAAGAACATAAATATATTTCCCGTCGGTCTTTACAATGTCCGCCTCATCAACGCCTTCTACCTGCGTTGTGGTTTTGCTGTAATCGGCTTTGGCGGTTTCCGACGCGCCGTTTGTTGCGGCTGACGTGTTGCTGTCTTCAATATATTCTACTTTTTCGTTACGGCTGCTGCCCTTTGCCATACCGTTTTTCAAGCCGTAAAGAATATTTGTTTTAAGTTTCAGGCTGTTTATTTTGTTGTAAACCTCGTCGTAGGTTTCCGCGCTTTTTAAATTTACGGCCGCTTTTTTATCACTGTGTATTTTTATCATACAGCCCGCGCCGATTGCAAGCGCCACGCAAAGCAGCGCTGCGGTAATGTTTTTTATCGCCGAATTTTTAATGTTGCTCATAAATCATACCCCTTTCTTTTTCTGTTCAATTTTCCAAAGCTCGTCTATGCCCTTTAAGCTGCCGGGAAACAAATAAACCGAGGTGTTTTGATAATTATCATCTTCAATATCTGAAATGCGATTCCATTTTACCACCGTATAAAGCGCCGCCTTATATTGCACCGTGCCGCCGTCATTATAGTTGATTTTCACGGGAATAAGAAATAAAATCAGTATAAACACAGCCGTAATTACCGCCGCTTTACGCAATTTCCGCTCCGACATATCAATTACTTCCCACCGAGTGACTTACGCTGTAGCTTGCGGAATTACCCGAGCCTCCGCCGCCTGCAGGCTCTGAATAGTCATATTTATGCTTTATAGTTGTTTTGCAGTCCTTTTCAAGGTAGCTTAAAAATTTCTCCGCCGCAGGCTTGCCTATATAAAACGCCTTGCCAGTATCTAAAATATTGGTGGTTAAATATCCGTCGCGGGTAACGGCGAGCGATATATTCTCATAGCCCAAAAGCTTTAAATCAATGGCTATATCCGCTGCCGTTTCAAAATTCATAGAGTCATAGTCATTTACCGCTTTGGCCGCGGTATCCGAAAACAAAAGCTTCCATACCTTCGCTTTATCCACATTTGTATATTCAACGTCGCAAACAGCTTTACCGTTTTTCATTTGCGTGCCGCCAAAGAAAACAAAGGTAAGGTTTTCTTTAAGACTTAAATCATTCATAAACTGCCCCAGCGTTTCGGGCTTGTAGTGTGAGTTGCGGCAGACGTAGTATTTTCCGCCCGCATCGTATTTTACCGCCGCGGCGCACTCTGATGAGATACCCTTTATTTCATAAATTTCAACATTTGCGGCGTATTCGCTGTTTGTGTATTCATCTCTGCCTAACACCGTAAGCCTTGTTATGCTGTTTCCTATTTTATCGGACGGAATCGGGCGGTTTGCCACACTGTACTCCGTGCCGTTTATTTTTACTATGGGGAATTTTTCGGTGTTTGTTTTTTCGTCCCATCTTTTAACATAAGCAGTTTCATTTTCCGATGATGATGCGCTGTTTCCCTTGGCGGCTCCGTTTGTATTCGTGCCGTCGCTTTTTTCAATTGTGCTGTAATCGCCATCATAGTCTGCAACATTGCCGTCATATTCTTCATATGATTTATTGGGGATGGCGCTGTTTTTTATTTTGCCGCGCGGTATCATCTTCACTGCGGCAAATGCTCCAACGGCTACTATTAAAAGGCACGCCGCCATAGCCGAATACCTTATAATAATGCCCTTTTTGCTTTTTATTCTGCCGTTTGCCTCGGTAATGTAGCTTTCGTCAATATCGCCTAAGGCGTTTAAAATATCCCTGTTCGTCATACATTAAAATCCTCCCTGCCGAGATACTCTCTCAGCGCGTTGCGCGTTCGCATAAGCGTTACCTTTACCTTGCTTTCGGAAAAGCCGGTTTCGGCGGCTATTTCGCTTATCGGGCGCATATACCAGTAGCGCTTTAAAAATATTGCGCGCGCAGTCTCCTTTTGCGAGGAAAGAAAACGGTTGATAACAGCCGAAAGCATACGCGCGTCAACCGCCGCCTCGGTGCTGTGAGATGAGGGCACGCAGTAATCAAGCTCGTCCAAAACGAGGGGAAGCTCGCCGCTGCCGCGCTTTTTCGCGCTGCTGCGTTCAATTCGGTTAAGAGCTATATTACGCGTGATTTTTGCAAAATAAGCCCCAAGGCTTTTCGGCTTTTCCGGCGGTATTGCCTGCCACAGCTGAAACAGCGCGTCGCTTACCGTTTCCTCTGCGTCGTTGGGGTCCCCAAGTATATTAAATGCAAGCTTATGGCAATACCCGCCGTATTTGCTTTCTGTCTCGGTTACTGCGCTTTCATCCCGCAGGGTGAAAAGCTCGGTAATTCTGCTATCTTCCATTTTTCTTCCCCCTCATCTGTAAAGACAGGAAATTTTAACCACAGGTTACATTTGCGCGTGTCGAATTTTTCGACACGCTTTTGGACGGGAATGCCGTTCGCAAAAATCACAGATTTTTGACTGCACTCCCTACTCTTGCGGTGCCCAAAGAAAATATTTGCTTGGAGCGCGAATTTTCTTTGACCGCGGCGCCATAACGCCCTCCTTTAATCCGCCACAGGCGGCAGTCGGTTGTTATGCTCCGCCAATACCACCCCAGTGCCCTTGAAAAATAGCTTAAAAAGCTATTTTTCGCTTACAAGGAGTTTTTCCGCCGCACATGTCAGCGGAAAAACGGGAATGCGGCGTAAACGCCGCAGGGAAATTTAATTTTATGTTTAACGGCAGATGGATGTATGTTTATATTTTAAAATTGTTTTCTTAATTTTTCAAGCGCTGATTTTTCAATGCGGGAAACATAGCTTCTTGAAATATTCAGCTTTTTGGCAATTTCCCTTTGAGTAAGCTCCTCTCTGCCGCAAAGCCCGTAGCGCATTTCTATTATAAGCCGCTCCCGCTCGGTCAAACAAACCGGCAATATTACCCGCAGCTTTTCCACCTTTATTTTTGTATCAATTTCATCGGCAATGTCGCTTTTATCGGCAATAACATCTATAAGCGTCAGCGTGTTGCCGTCCTTATCGGTATCAATCGGGTCGCTTATAAAAACATCCTGCGCGGTTTTTTTCTGGTTGCGGAAAAACATAAGTATTTCGTTTTCAATACAGCGAGAGGCGTATGTGGCAAGGTGTATGCCCTTATCGGCATTAAAGGTAGATACCGCCTTTATGAGCCCTATTGTGCCTATTGAAATCATATCGTCCTGGTCGGCGCCGGTGTTGTAATATTTTTTTACTATGTGCGCCACCAGCCGCAAATTGTGCTCTATAAGCTCGTTTCGCGCGTCATCATCCCCGTTCCGGCTTTTTTCAAGCAGCTCCGCCTCGCGCTCGGCGGAGAGCGGCGGCGGAAAAGCCCCCGCGCCCTTAACATGCAGCGCAAAATAATAAACGGCTGAGGCAATCTTCATTAACAGACTGAAAAACAAAACTGACACACCCTTTCCTTCATAATAAAAATATATGAAGGAAAGGGCTTGCCAGTTTACTTAAAACAGTCCTGTATTGTAATTTATGCGTTTATCTGCTTTTTAAGCTCCTCTGTTTTATCTGTCTTCTCCCACGAAACGCCGAGCTCCTCCCTGCCCATATGACCGTATGCGGAAAGGGCGGAATACATGGGCTTTTTAAGTCCGAGCTTGTCTATTATTGCGGAGGGGCGCAGATCAAACACCTTTTTAACCGCCTCTGCGATTCTGTCATCGGGGCATATTCCCGTACCGAAGGTATCAACCATTACCGAAACCGGGTGCGCAACACCTATGGCGTAGGCAAGCTGCACCTCGCACTTTTTCGCAATGCCAGCAGCTACAATATTCTTCGCAACATATCTTGCGGCGTAGGCGGCGCTTCTGTCAACCTTTGTGGGATCCTTGCCCGAAAACGCTCCGCCGCCGTGGCGGGCAAAGCCGCCGTAGGTATCGACTATTATCTTTCTGCCGGTAAGTCCCGTATCTCCCTGCGGCCCGCCCACAACAAAGCGGCCAGTGGGGTTAATATATATCTTTGTGTTTTCATCGAGCAGCTCTGCGGGCACGGTGGGCTTTATTACCTTTTCGAGTATGTCCGCCCTTAACTTTGATAAATCAATATCGGCACTGTGCTGCGACGACACTACAACAGCCTCTATTCGAGTCGGTCTGCCGTCGTCATATTCAACCGTGACCTGTGTTTTGCCGTCAGGGCGCAGGTAGCTAAGCTCATTATCTTTGCGAACCTCGGTCAGCCGTTTAGCCATTTTGTGCGCTAAAGATATCGGCAGCGGCATAAGCTCGGGCGTATCGTCGCAGGCATAGCCGAACATCATGCCCTGATCCCCCGCGCCGCGGAGGTTATACTCGTCCTCCTCACCATCCTTGTACTCAAGCGAATTATCAACGCCGAGCGCTATATCGGGCGACTGCTTGTCTATAGCCGTCATAACCGCGCAGGTGTTGCCGTCAAACCCGGCAGAGGGACTGTCGTACCCTATTCTGCAGACCACATCCCGCGCTATCTGCGGAATGTCAACATAGCAGCTTGTGGTTATTTCACCCATAACAGTTATGCTGCCCGTGGTGCAGAAGGTCTCGCAGGCTACGCGGGCTTCGGGGTCGTTCTTTAAAATTTCATCGAGTATCGCGTCGGATATTCCGTCGCAGACCTTATCGGGATGACCCTCGGTTACCGATTCGGATGTAAAAAGCATTTTTGCCATTTGCAATTCTTCTTTCCGTAAAAAAATTAAAACCGCCTCGGACGAGACGGTATATGAAGCCTCATCTTTCGGATAATCCGCCGGAATTGGCACCTTGATTTTAAAATCAGGTTGCCGGGCATCACAGGGCCGGTTCCCTCCGCCGCTCTTGATAAGGATAATATTCAGTTCTGTTTATATTTTACCACATATTGCGGGTTTGTCAACTGTTAATTTTTACAGGGAGTCACCGCATATTCGCCGTTTCCTTTACCTTACCCGATTCGTGAATATCGTCTATTGTGACCTTACTTTCGTGCGGTATGGGCTTCCAGGTAACCTTTTTAAACAGCGCCACATACTGGGTGTACCGTCCGATTATATCAAAGGTGGGCCAAGTAAAAATGTAAAGCAGCATTTTTGAAAAGGGTATTTTTTTAATGCGCTTATGCTCCACAATAAAAATGTAAATTGCAGCAGCCGTGTTTTCAAGGTATTTGCCGAGCCTGTATAAAATTCTCAGCCACACCGCCAGCAGCATACCCACCGCCATTGCCTGAAGACCCGAAGAAACGGTTATTTCAATGGGGAATAAAAAGCGCAAAAACCGCCCGAGGTAGGTGCCGCGGGTAAATACCGCCGCGCCGCCTATGCCGTAAGCATAGCAGTAAAAGCCGTAGGCTATTACCGAGACCAAAAGCCAGCGCACAATGTTTATAACCGAAAAGGGAGTCAACTGCATAAGCGTATCGTAAGAGGCAAAGCGGTGCCTTACCGATTCCAAAAAGCCCTTGCAAATATCCTTAAAGCCTTTTTTCTTCTTTTCTTTTTTATCATCCTGCCAGCGCGTTTTTAAAAAATGCTTACCGCAAAACACGTTTAAAAGCAGGTAAGGTCCTGTTTCGGCAAAGGCAAGCAAATGCCCCTTTGACCAACGCAGCCGCTGCCGCAGCGCTATTTTAAGGCTTGTGGGTTGCTCGTCGTAAAATTCAGCGGCGTCGTTATAGGTTATGGCGTAGCCCTGCGCCACCGCATCGGCGGTGAGGGCGCGGTCCTCCGTAAGGGAGGTATACTTCCAGCCGTCGCGCACTATTTCATTTGAAAAAAGAAAGCCCGTTCCCTGTATGTTTGTTGCAAGCCTTAAAACAGACCGCGCGCGGTGGTTTGCCCTTATAGAGCGCAGCCAGTGCAGCGCGTATGTAGAGGCTATCCAACATTCGTCAAAATTCTTTGTGTTGCGGTAAGAGGTAATTATCTTCTCGCCCGCGTCAAACGCGTCGTTCATACGCGATATATAATCCGATTTTAAAAGATTATCCGCGTCGAAAACAAAATATCCCTCAAAGCTTTGCCTGCCGTAATCCTCCCCTATTCTGTCAAACAGAAATTGCAGCGCAAAGCCTTTTGTTTTATGCTCGTCATCAAAGCGCTCGTAGCAAATTGCGCCGTGCTCGCGCGCCACAGCCGCGGTTTTATCGGTGCAGTTATCCGCCACCACAAAAACCGTTACAAGCTCGTGCGGGTAGTCCTGCTTTTTTATACTGTCAAGCAGGTTGCCTATTACCTTTTCCTCGTTTCGCGCGGCTATTACCACGGCGTATTTATGCTGCTTCTTCGCCGGCGCAAATTTCCGCGTGAAAAAAAGCCCGATTATTTTATAGGCTACTCTGTAAAGCACCATAGCCGAAAGTACCGCGCCTATTGCGGCATACACCGCTTTAAGGGACGGATACCAGCTGCCGATAGTCTGCGCGGCGTTTACCGCACAGCTTAAATTAAAAATCATTTTTTGTCACCGTATTTTTCGTTATAGCAGTTTATGCAGCGTGTAATTATTTCAACCGCCCTTTCCCTGTCGCCTATTTCGTCCACGGCGGTCTGCTTGCCCTCTAACTGCTTGTAAACCGAGAAAAAGTGGCGCATTTCGTCAAACAAATGGCTCGGCAAATCGTGCACGCTGCGGTAGTCATTATAGGTCGGGTCCTTAAATGGAATAGCTATAATTTTTTCATCGTTTTTGCCGCCGTCCAGCATTGTAAGCACACCTATCGGGTAGCACTCAACCAGCACCAGCGGGTCGATAGGCTCATTGCAAAGCACCAAAACGTCCAGCGGGTCGCCGTCGTCCGCCAAGGTGCGCGGAATAAAGCCGTAGTTTGCGGGGTACTGCATTGAAGTATACAAAATTCTGTCAAGAATTATGCAGCCCGTTTCCTTATCCAACTCATATTTTTTCTTATCGCCCCTTGTAATTTCTATTACCGCCAGAAAGTCCTCGGGTTTTATGCGGCTTTCGGATACATCATGCCATATATTCATATTTTTTCCTCATTTCGGTAATTTTTTTAATTGTCGTCAGTTATCAGTGCTTCATATTCGGCGTTTAATTTTTCCCATTCGTTCATAGCGGTATCAAGCTCGGTTTCCGCCTCGTCAAGCTCTTCTTTAATTTCGGAAAGTTTTAAATAATCCGATGCGTTTTCTTCCATACCGAGCTCGCACCTCAAGCCGTCGGTTTTTTCTTCGAGCAGCGCCACCCTTTCCTCGGCTTTTGCTATTGCGCGCTCAAGCCGCGAGCGTTCTTTAAGGGGCGTTGTAAAGCTTTTTTTAGGCTTTTCCTTTACTTCAACCTGCTTTTCGGGTACTGACGTCGGCGCTTTTTTGCTGTTTAAATATTGCTCGTAGCCGTAGGGGTAGTATTTAACGCCGTCAGACTCAAAGGATATAAGGCTGCTTGCAATTTTCTTTATAAAATAGCGGTCGTGCGAGACAAAAAGCACCGTTCCCGAAAAATTCAGCAGCATATCCTCAAGCGTTTCCTTGCCCACTATATCCATATGGTTTGTGGGCTCGTCGAGTATTAAGAAATTCGGTCTGCGCTTAAACATTTTGCAAAGCGCAAGCCGCACCCGCTCCCCGCCCGAGAGCATATCAACGGTTTTAAACACCGTCTCTCCGCTGAAAAGAAATGCACCCAGCGCGCTGCGCGCCTCAAAATCGGTAATTCCCGGGAAAGCGCCCATAAAATCATCCAAAACGGTTTTGCTGCTCGAATAAAGCGCGGTTTGCTGGTCGAAATATCCTATATTCACTCTGGGTCCGAACTTATAAACGCCGCCGAGTGCGGGGGTCTTGCCCACCAGGGTTTTAATAAAGGTGGATTTCCCCAGCCCGTTGCCGCCTATAATTCCTATCCGGTCGCCGCGCTTTGCCTCAAGGCTTATCTCCGATAAAACCTCGGTGTAGCCTATTTTCAGTTTTTCTACCGAAAGCACATCCTTAACGCCGGGGTCTGCCGGCTCAAAATCGGCGCGGAATGTGCGCAGGTCGTAAGCCTCGGGCGCATCGATAGGCTTCATCCGTTCAATCTGCTTTAGCTTTGATTGTGCCATTGCCGCCTTTGTGGGCTTATAGCGGAATTTTTCCACAAGCTCCGTAAGCCGCTTTATTTCCTTTTTCTGCGCCTCATATTCCCTTGCCTGCCGCTCGCGCAGCTCCTTTTTAGCCACGGTAAACTGCGTGTAATTGCCAGCATAACGGTAGGTTTTTCCGTGCTCTATTTCATAAACGGTATTCACCGTGTTATCTAAAAACATTCGGTCGTGCGATACCACAACAAACGCCTTTTTATAGCCCGAAAGATATTCTTCAAGCCACTCAACCGCCGAAATATCAAGGTGGTTCGTCGGCTCGTCAAGCAGCAGAATATCCGGCTTTGAAAGCAAAAGCTTTAAAAAGGCTATGCGGGTGCGCTGCCCGCCCGAAAATTCAGAGAGCGGGCGGTTTTTCTGCTCCTCGGTAAAGCCGAATTGCTTTAGCGCCGCCTCGTATTCCTTTTCAAAATAAAAGCCGCCGCATAGGGTAAAGCTGTCAAGCAAGTTCGTATATTCCCGTATATTTTCATCGGTCTGATCGTTTTCCATTTTTTCCTGCGCTGCGGCAAGCTTTTCCTTCATTTCCAGAATGTCGGTATAAGCAGAGCGTATCTCGTCCTTCAGCGTTCTTTCCTCATCGTCAAAAACCATCTGATCCAAAACGCCTATGCGCGGCTTACCCGATACGGCAAAAAAGCTATCCTCGTCGCTGTCCCGTTTAGTAAGGGAGTATTCGCCCGAAATCAGCCTTAAAAGAGTTGTTTTCCCGCAGCCGTTCCGCCCGACTACGGCTATGCGGCTTGCATCGTTTATCTCTATATTAACAGAGGAAAGTATCGGCTGACCCGAAAGCTCAACCACTCCGTTCTGAATTTTAAGCTGCATAAAAAAATACCCCCTGTCATGCGACAAGGAGTATTGTACCACTTTTTTTAAGTTTTTGCAACAGGCGGAAATTTTTTAACATTATCAGGTTATTTCTGCATAATATATTCATCGATTGCCTTTGCTGCGGTTTTGCCCGCACCCATTGCAAGAATAACGGTTGCAGCGCCTGTAACGGCGTCGCCGCCGGCGTAAACTCCGTCGCGGCTGGTTTTGCCGGTTTCTTCGTTTACGATTATTCCGCCGCGCTTATTTACTTCAAGTCCGCTTGTGGTGGACTTTATAAGCGGGTTGGGGGATGTACCGATAGACATTATAACGCAATCAGCCTCAACCTCATACTCGCTGCCCTCAACGGGAACGGGACGCGCGCGACCCGATTCATCAGGTTCCGACAGCTTCATTTCCTGGCAGAGAATACTCTTTACCCAGCCGTCTTCACCCTCAATCTTGATTGGGTTGGTAAGGAATTTAAACTCAATTCCTTCCTCCATTGCGTGCTCTACCTCTTCCCTGCGGGCGGGCAGCTCGTTTTCGGTGCGGCGGTAAACCACGGTGACATCGGCGCCGAGGCGCTTTGCAGTGCGCGCCGCGTCCATAGCAACGTTGCCGCCGCCTACTATAACCGCCTTTTTAGCGTGCATAACGGGGGTTGCGCTGCCGTCCTTGTAGGCTTTCATAAGGTTATTGCGGGTTAAAAACTCATTAGCGGAATAAACGCCGCAGAGCGCCTCGCCCTCAATTCCCATAAAGCGTGGCAGCCCCGCACCCGAGCCGATAAACACCGCCTCGTAGCCCATATCGAAAAGCTCGTCAACCGTAACGGTTTTGCCAATTATCACGTTGGTATCAATTTCAACGCCTAATTGCTTTAGGGTATCAACCTCTTTTTTAACTATTGCCTTCGGCAGGCGGAACTCAGGTATTCCGTAAACCAAAACGCCGCCGGCGGTGTGCAGAGCCTCAAAAACCGCAACCTTGTAGCCCTTTTTGGCAAGGTCGCCAGCACACGTAAGTCCCGAGGGACCCGAGCCTACCACAGCCACCTTATGACCGTTTGGCTCGGGGCGGGTAATATTGCCCTTTGCGTGCTCATTGTGCCAGTCGGCGACAAAGCGCTCTAACCTGCCTATGCCCACAGGCTCGCCCTTTATGCCGCGAACGCACTTTGCCTCGCACTGCTTCTCCTGCGGACATACTCTGCCGCAAACGGCGGGCAGACTGGAGGACTGCGCTATTACCCTGTAAGCGCCCTCAAAGTCGCCCTCCTTTACCTTTTCTATAAACGCCGGGATATGAATATTAACGGGGCAGCCCGAAACACAGGGCATATGCTTGCAGTTAAGGCAGCGTGCCGCCTCTTCAAGCGCGGTTTCCTCGCTGTAACCGAGGGCAACCTCGGAAAAATTGTGATTGCGCACATCGGGTGCCTGAACCGGCATTTCGTGCTTTTTGGGATCCATATTAACAGCCATTATTACCGCGCCTCCTTTTTAAATAAATTGCAGGTTTCTTCATATGCGTGTCTCTCGAAATCGCGGTACATAGCGCCGCGCTTCATAGCCTCGTCAAAATCAACCTCGAAGCCGTCAAAATCGGGGCCGTCAACACAGGCGAACTTTGTCTGCCCGCCCACGGTAAGGCGGCAGCCGCCGCACATACCCGTGCCGTCGATCATGATCGGGTTCATTGAGACCACCGTCTTAACGCCTGCGGGCTTGGTGGTTGCTACAACGAATTTCATCATGATAAGCGGGCCTATTGTGATAACCTCGTCGTAATTTTCGCCCGAATCGATAGCCGTCTTAAGCGGAGCGGTAACAACGCCCTTTGTGCCGTAGGAGCCGTCGTCGGTCATTATCGTAAGCTTATCGGAGCAAGCGGAGAACTCGTCCTCCAAAATAACCAAATCCTTATTGCGGAAGCCGACTATTGTATGCACCTCGCAGCCCTCGGCGTGCAGCTTTTCGGCTATAGGCAGCGCGATTGCGCAGCCTACGCCGCCGCCCACAACGCAGACCTTGCGCAGCCCCTCTGTTTCGGTAGGTTTACCGAGAGGACCCGCAAAATCGGCAAGGCAGTCGCCCACATTTTTATGATTCAGCTTTTCGGTGGTAGCGCCCACAATCTGAAAGATAATTTTAACCGTGCCTTTCTCGCGGTCAAAGCCCGCGACGGTGAGCGGGATACGCTCGCCGTCTTCATCGGTGCGGAGAATGATGAACTGACCCGCTTCGGCTTTTTTAGCCACGAGCGGCGCTTCAATGTCCATCATGGTAACGGTTGGGTTCAGGTTTCGTTTGCTTACGATCTTAAACATTTCTTGGTATCATTCCTTAAATAGATTTAAAAATCCACCTCTGTACCGTAGTAGGTGCATTTGAATAACTTAACCATAGTGGCAGGATCAATTGTGCGGGGGTTAGAGCCTGTGCAGGCGTCGCCCACGGCGTTAACCGCAATTTCGTCAACCTTTGCGTTGAATTCGGCTTCATCCACACCGAATTCCTCTAATGTGTGCGGTATATTAAGCTCATCGTTCATCTTATCGATGAGTGCGCAGAGGTTTTCTATAAGCCCCTTGTTGCTGTTGCCGGGCAGACCGAGCATTCTTGCGATATCGGCATATCTCTCGGCGGCTCTGCCGTCATGCGCGTTGTACTTTATAACAAACGGCAGATAAATTGCGTTTGCGCAGCCGTGCGGCAGGTGTCTGTCCTTCATGCTGCCCTCATGGAACGCAGCACCGGTCTTATGAGCCATTGAATGAACTATACCGAGCAGAGCGTTAGAAAACGCCATACCGGCAAGGCACTGTGCGTCATGCATGGCGGCACGGGATTCGCGGTTGCCGTTATAGGATGACGGCAGGTAAGCCGTAACCATCTCGATTGCCTTCATGGCAAGCGCGTCGGTATAGGGGCTTGCAACGGTCGAAACATAAGCTTCGATTGCGTGGGTAAGCGCGTCCATACCGGTGTGAGCCACAAGCTTTTGCGGCATTGTCTGCGCAAGCTCGGGGTCAACTATTGCAACATCCGGGGTAATATTAAAATCTGCGAGCGGGTACTTAATACCCTTTGAGTAATCGGTGATTACAGAGAAAGCGGTAACCTCTGTCGCTGTTCCCGAGGTGGAAGAAATAGCACAGAATTTAGCTTTCTGACGAAGCTCGGGGAAATTGAACGGAACGCAGAGCGATTCAAAGGTAACATCGGGGTATTCATAAAACGCCCACATAGCCTTTGCCGCGTCAATCGGAGAGCCGCCGCCGATTGCTACTATCCAATCGGGCTGAAATTTACGCATGGCTTCGGCGCCGCGCATAACGGTCTCAACAGAGGGGTCGGGTTCAACACCCTCAAACAGCTCTACCTCCATTCCCGCCTCTTTAAGGTAGCCTACTGCCTTATCAAGAAAGCCGAAACGCTTCATAGAACCGCCGCCGACAACGACTATTGCCCTTTTGCCCTTAAGGGTCTTAAGGTTTTCCATTGCATTTTCGCCGAAATAGACATCTCTGGGTAAAGTGAATCTTGACATTTGTCATTCCTCCGTTTTTATTTGGTATCTTCATTATATACAAAATAAACACAAAAAGGAAATATGATTAATATATATCGGGTATATATCACAGTATATGTCAGTTTTCTACTTAAAAGGTTAAATTTTTTAAGATATCCTTACAGCAGACAGCACCTTTATCCGATTTTCCGCAGCGCAAAAACGGATCTGCATATCCTTAAAGGTAAATCCGTATACCCTGTCGGGGTCGTTTTGATAATGCGGGCGCGGGTCTTCGGCTAAAATTTTCCTTAATTGCAAAAGCGTTTCCGCGTCCAGTGTATCCGCAATGCTTTCGGGAATTTCCACCGCCGCCCTTTCCCCGAATTTTTCATCCGCAAAGCCGCAGACTGCATCCGGGTATGAATCGGCAAAGCTTAAATACGGCTTTATATCGTAAATCGGAGTACCGTTCATCATATCGATTCCCGAAACCTCAAGCACTGCGCCGAGCTTTTCATCAAAGCTTATTTTTTCAAGTCTTACGGCGGAAAGCCCTATGGGATTCGGGCGGTTGGGCGAGCGGGTCGCAAAAACACCCATGCGTTTGTTCCCGCCGAGCCGCGGCGGGCGCACCGTAGGCGACCAATCGCCGCCGTCAAATCCCGAAAACTGCCACAAAAGCCATATGTGCGAGTATTCTTCAAGCCCGCGCACCGCCGAAATATCGCGGTAAGCAGGCTCAAACACTATTTTTCCGCACAGCTCCTTTACAATTCCGCTCTGCCGCGGCAGCCCGAATTTTTCGGGAAAATCGGTATATATTTTCGCTATCGGGCGCATTATCCGTCTCCCCCGGATGATGTGTCCGATGAAGCGGGCGGCTCAGGCGACGAGCTTTCGGAGGATGAGGAGGACGGAGTATCGGGCTGTGAGGTTGAGGTGTCGGATGAAGTATCCGACGGCGTTGATGATGAAGATGTGTTTTCCGACGAGGTTACTGTGGACGATGACCCGGAAGAAGACGGTGCAGAGCTGCTTGAAGACGGCGACGACGAAGAAGACGCGGCAGATGAGGAATTATAATAGATAGGCGTTTCAACCTTTGCACCCTTTTTATAGTAGCCTATGCCCTTTTTAACAACATCCTCGCTGTCCTCAAATTCCTTTTTCTCAAGTCCCTTATGCACCTCCGCCATAACATCGCGCCAAATTTTTGCCGCCGCGCCGCCGTTATAAATATTGTGCGATAAATCGAAGCCGTACCACACGGAGCCTACATAATAAGGAGAGCCTGCAACCATCCATAAATCATAGGATTCGCTTGAGGTGCCCGTTTTGGCATACGCCTTAAGATTATAGTTAAATCCCCTTATTCCGCTGCCCGTACCCTCGCTGCCGTAAACCACCTCCTGCAAAAGGTGGTTCATTATGGTAGCTGACGCAGGACTTATCACCTGCTCGCCGGTTTCATCGTATTTAATTACGGTATCTCCGTTTGCGTGCTTAATTTCGTAATATGTCGTAGGTCTGTGGTAAACGCCTTTGTTTCCGAAGATTGCGTAAGCCGCGGCGGATTCGGTAGTGGTAATGCCGTAGTGCGTGCCGCCGAGAGCCAGCGCCGCAAGGTTTTTATCCGCCTCTACCAAATGCCTGCAGTGCAGCTTTTGAGTTAAGAAATTATATGATTCCGTAACCCCTACCTCCTGCAGCAACCGCACGGGGATAGTGTTCATTGACTTGCGTATTGCGTAGTTAAGGGAAACCGTGCCCTTATAGTAGCCGTACCATTCCTTCGGCCCGCTTTTGCCGTCGGCATAGTATTTTTCTATCGGCTTATCGAGCACACGGGAGGTATAATCCACAATATCCTTATCTATTGCCAGCGCGTAAACGCCTATCGGCTTCATGGTAGAGCCGGGCTGACGCGGCGAATCGGTAGCGCGGTTAAGCCCGCGGTTTGTGGTTTTCTCGCCCGCTCCCCCCACTATTCCGACTATATGACCCTTATAGTCCATAACCGTCATAGCAGACTGTGCGTGCGCGGTGACTCCGTTATCATAGGTCGCCTTTTGCGGGAAATAAGTATCAATATTTGTGTAGACCTTTTCCATTTGCGCCTGTATATCGGGCTTTAAGGTAGAGTATATTTTAAAGCCGCCGTTATAGAACATGGTAGAAGCCATTTGAGTATTCAGGTTATATTTTTCCGCAAGATCGTCTATTACCTGGTCTATCAGCGCGTCGACAAAATAGCTGTTTATTTCACCCTCGTATTCATCCTTCTGCGAATCGTCTATTTTAAGTTCGGTGTTATACGCCTTATCGTACTCATCGTAGCTTATCATCTTAAGCTCCAGCATTTTATCAAGCACCGTTTGCCGCCGCTTTTTGTTTTCTTCCGCACCCTTTTCGGTTATGGGGTTAAACCTCGACGGGTTTTTGGTTATTGCCGCAAGAGCTGCGCACTCGGTTAAATTAAGCTCGCTTACATCCTTATTAAAATAATAGTTCGCCGCCACCTGAACGCCGCAAATACCGTTGCCGAGAGAAATCGTATTAAGGTAGGCTTCAAGTATTTCTTTTTTTGAGAGCTTGCGGGTTATAAGGGTTGCGCGCACAATTTCACGGAATTTGCGCATCGCGTCGCGATCCTTGTCGTTCGTGACATTTTTTATAAGCTGCTGCGTTATGGTAGAGCCGCCGAATTCGGTGGAATTGAATTTCAAAAGCTTATTACCCACAGCCGCAAAGGTTCGTTTCCAGTCGACTCCGCGGTTTTCATAAAACCGCTCGTCCTCAATTGCGATAAAGGCGTTGCCCAATTGCTTGGGCATTTTATCGATTCCGGCCCACAGGCGGTTTTCGCTGCCGTGCAGTCGGCGGTATTCCTCCCACTGCCCCTTCTCATTCTGAACATATATGACAGTGGTCATGTTCATTTCCATATTTTTAATGTTGCTTACAATTTTATTGGATGAGAAAAAGTCTATCTTCCTGTCCGATTTTATATAAGTGGGAATAACAAAGATCAAAAAAACAGTCGTTACAATAAGCAGACCCGATAAAAACACGGTCAGCTTTTTAAAAATCTTTTCCATAGTTCCCTGCCCTTCCTGTATACTGATTTGATTATAACACTAACTTGCTTATTTATCAAATATTTTTTAAACATTCATAATGTATTTAAAAATCAGTAATATAATGCATAGGTATGGGGGAATACGGATGCTTAAATTAGAAAATATTAAAAAGGATTATATTACCGGGGATACCGCGGTGCACGCGCTTAAAGGCGTGAGCGTTGAATTTCGCAAAAGCGAATTTGTATCGATACTCGGTCAGTCGGGTTGCGGCAAGACCACATTGCTTAATATTATAGGCGGGCTTGACAGGTACACAAGCGGCGAGCTTTATATAGGCGGCAGGGCTACAAGCGATTTTCGCGACAGGGACTGGGATAACTACCGCAACCATTCGGTAGGCTTTATTTTCCAAAGCTATAACCTTATTCCGCACCAATCGGTGCTTTCTAATGTTGAGCTTGCCTTAACGCTTACGGGCGTTCCGCGCGCAGAGCGCCGCCGCAGAGCGGCTGAAGCGCTTGAAAAGGTAGGGCTTGCCGACCAGCTTAATAAAAAGCCGAATGAAATGTCGGGCGGGCAGATGCAGCGCGTAGCCATTGCACGCGCGCTTGTGAACGACCCCGAAATACTGCTTGCCGACGAGCCTACGGGCGCGCTGGACAGTGAGACATCGGTTCAGATAATGGAGCTTTTAAAGGAAATTTCCAAGGATAGACTTGTAATAATGGTAACCCACAACCCCGAGCTTGCAAAGCAGTATTCCACTCGTATTATAAGGCTGCTTGACGGCAATATTACGGATGACACAATGCCATACTCGGGTGACGAGGAGGAAAAAACGGAGAAAAAAAGCGGCAAGCGCCCCTCAATGTCGTTTTTAACGGCGCTTTCCTTATCCCTTAACAACCTTATGACCAAAAAGGCGAGAACCTTTTTAACCGCCTTTGCGGGGTCTATCGGCATTATAGGCATAGCGCTTATTTTATCCCTTTCAAACGGCGTAAACGCGTATATCGCGCGTGTTGAGCAGGAAACGCTTTCAAGCTATCCGATAACGATCGAGCAGGCGGGAATGGACATAAGCCAATTAGTAAGCGACCTTATGGGAAAAAACGAGCCGAGCGGCGACCGCGAGGACGGCAAAATTTACAGCAACAACATTATGACCGAAATGATGTCTACCATGGTAAACGGCATTTCGGCGAATAACCTTTCGGAATTAAAGAAGCATATTGAAAAAACCGCTGACTTTTCGGATAATTCAAGCGAGATTGAATATAAATATTCAACGGTTATGAATATTTACGATGAAAAGGGCAATCGCGTAAACCCGAATACCATGTTTTCAACCGTATTTCCCGAAGGTAAGAGCAGCGGCAGCGGAAATATGCAAATGTCCTCCTCATTTTCCAATACCGAGGTATGGACGCGCCTTTTTGAAAACAAGGAATTTTTGAAAAAGCAATATGACGTTATTGCGGGGCGTATGCCTGAGAAATACAACGAAATTGTGCTTGCGGTGGATAAAAACAATCAGATAAGCGATTACGCGCTCTATTCTTTAGGACTAAAGGATTCGGCAGAGCTTGAAGAAATGATGAAAAAAGCGCAGGCGGGTGAAAAAATAGAGCCTACTGCAGAGGTAAGCTATACCTACGATGATATTTTAGGGCTTAAATTTAAGCTGCTTTGCAATACCGATTATTTTGAAAAGAACGCCGACGGCACCTGGGACGATAAAACAGAGGATTCGCTTTTCGTTTCTTCAAAGCTTAACACAGCGGCAGAAGATATAACCGTGGTCGGAATAATAAGACCTGCCGACTCATCGGTTGCAAATCAAACGAGCGGCTTTGTGGGCTACCCCGAATCGCTTATGGAGCACCTTATAAACAAGGTGAATGACAGCGAAATAGTAAAGGCGCAAAAGGCTGACCCAGAAAAGAACGTTTTCACCGGCAGACCCTTTGAGACCGACGCGGATAATATGACCTATGAGCAATTGACGGCATATATAGCCACCCTGCCCGAAAAGGAGCAGGCAGAGTATAACGCGTATATAAACCAAATGACCGCCGCGGGGCAGACCAAGGAGCAGATAACCGAGCAGTTTAAAGCGGCAATAAAGGAAAAAGGCAACAGCGCCACATATGACGGCAACCTAAAGCTTATGGGCGTATCAAGTCTTGATGAGCCTTCGGTTATAAATATCTACCCCAAGGATTTTGAGGCTAAAGAAAAAATTTCCGACCTTATAACCGAATACAACAAGGGCGTGGGTGACGCCGAAAAAATAACCTACACCGATTATATAGGTCTTATGCTTTCATCGGTTACAACAATTATAAACGCAATAAGCTATATTTTGATTGCGTTTATCAGTATTTCGCTTATAGTGTCATCCATTATGATAGGCATTATAACCTATATCTCGGTTTTGGAGCGCACGAAGGAGATAGGCGTGCTGCGCGCGATGGGCGCCTCGAAAAAGGATGTTTCCCGCGTGTTCAACGCCGAAACGCTTATAGTCGGCTTCGCAGCGGGAGCAATAGGTATTTTAATAACGCTCCTGCTGCTTATTCCCATAAACGCGATAATCGCCGCCGTGACCGATATTTCGGGACTTGCGGTGCTGCCGTTTGCGGGAGGCGCCGCGCTGGTTATAATAAGCATGCTGCTGACACTTATATCAGGCTTATTCCCGTCAAGAGTGGCGGCGAAAAAAGACCCCGTTACCGCACTTCGCAGCGAGTAAAAACAAAATGGTTACAAAATAAAAATTGCTATTGAAATTTTCCGTCGAAAGGCTTATACTTGTAAAGTATCATTTTGGGCACTTGGCAGGGGCCACCCTGTCAAGTGTAATATTTCACGGAGGAATTTTAATGCTGAAAAGAATTTTACCGCTGGCGCTGGCATTGTGTATGCTCACTATGGCAGGCTGCAAAAAGGAACAGGACAGATTAAGTGTAGATAAGGGCTCGGAGCCCTCGGTAGTCTCCGAAACAAAGCCCGTAACATATAAAAACCCGCTTACAGGTGTTTCGGGTATATCTGAGGAAAAAACCAAAAACCGTCCGGTTGCGGTTATGATAAATAACATTTCAACCGCCCAGCCGGTGCAGACAGGACTTAACAAGGCGGATATTATTTACGAAACCGAGGTTGAGGGCGGAATTACCCGTCTTATGGCGGTTTTTCAGGATATAACCACCACTGAAAAAATCGGAGCCATCCGCTCGGCTCGCTACCCCTATGTTGACCTCGCAATGGGTCACAATGCGATCTATATTCATTGCGGACAGGATAATACCTACTGCGCTCCCCACTTAAAGGATACCGACGATGTTGACCTTATGGTAAAGAATTACGGCGTTCGTATAAAGAACGGACTGGCTACCGAGCATACCCTCTACGCCTACGGCGAAAAGCTTTGGAGCTTGGTGCAAAACGACGGTCACAAAACAACCGCTTCGACCGCCGCACCGTGGGTAAGCTTCGCCGAGGAGGACGCTCCCGTAGCTCTTGAAAGCACCGCAAATACAGTTGATATCAAGGCTTCTGCCAGCTACCGCACCGTATTTAAGTATGATGCGGCAAAGGGCAAATACACAAGATATTACGGCAACACCATTCGTAAGGATTATTTCACCGGTGAAACCGTGGATATGAAGAATGTGTTTATTCTTTTTACCACGATCCGCAATTATTCCGATAATTACCACCGTCAGGTAATGCTTGAAAGCGGCGACGGCTACTACTGCGTAAACGGCACATATACCGCAATCAAATGGAGCAAGGGAGCTGCCAAAAACGGTTTTAAATTCACAAAGGCAGACGGAAGCGAGCTTACGGTAAACCCCGGAAACAGCTGGGTCAGCATTGTAAACATAGGCAATAATCCCACCTTCAGCTGATAAGCGGTTTTACCGATAATCAAGGGGCGCGTTACATAAATCCGCGCCCCTTATGAATTTCTTTAAAAAAAGCTTGAAATTTAAAGCTTAATGTGATAAAATAGTTGCGTTGGGTTCTTAAAACGATGCTTTCGCACCGCACAGACCCTGTTTAATATAACACTATGGGGGCGTAGCTCAGCTGGGAGAGCGTACGGTTCGCATCCGTAAGGTCGAGAGTTCGATCCTCTTCGTCTCCACCAAAAAAGCACGGCAAATCTCATCAGAGATTTGCCGTGCTTTTATACTATAAAAGATATTTTTTCTTTACACGCTCCAAAACCTTTCCGATCGGTTTTGCAAATAGAAGCAGGAATACCACATTTGAAACGGCATAAATAACCGTAAACTGCACAGCCGATATAACGGCGGCAATATAACGCGATATATTGAAATATCCGTCCGCCCACAGCACCGTCCATACATCCATAAGCAGCGAATACAGCACTCCTGAAACGACGGCATAAATCACCAAGGCAATCCTACTGCGCTTCAGCGGATCTGCCGCAACCCCCGCAATAAATCCTACTATTCCCCAGCTGAACATTTGAAACGGCGTCCAGGGGCCCTGCCCGAAATAAAAATTCGATATGACAGCCGAAAGCGCCCCGGTCATAAAGCCCGCTTCACTGCCGAAATACATTGCGGTAATAACTACCGTTGCGGTAACCGGTTTAAAGCCCGGGATCGGTGCGAAGATAAACCGTCCGATTACGGATATTGCCACCATTACGGCTATAACTGTCAGCCTTCGGACATCGTTTTCACTGTGCTCGAAATGAAGAAAAAACGGGACGCAGGAAAGCACCGTTACGCATAGCGATATCCATGCATACTGTTTTTCCTTAAAAATCAATGCGCCTGACAAAACGACTGTGGGAATCACAAAGCAAAGTATTATATAGGACAATCGCTTCTTCATTTGCAGATGCCTCTGCTTTTTTCGGCACAGGAAATAACCTGCGCGACCGTCACCGCGTTTTTCCAGACATTCCGCGCCATGCGGTTGGCGGCGGTAGTGTAAAAATTATTTTCCGAAAAGAATTTTTCCGGCACGGCGGCGGACAGTATCTCTCCGTCAAAGAAAAGGGCGCATCTGTCTGCGTTTTCGGCGGCAAATTCCACATCGTGAGTGACCGTGAGAATCGTCAAGCCGTCATTTTTAAGATCAATCAGAATTTCCTTCAGTTTTTTCTTTGAATAGGCATCCAAGCCCTTTGTAGGCTCGTCGAGCAAAAGTATTTCGGGCTCAAGCAGAAGCATTTTTGCAATAGCGCACTTTTGCTGCTCGCCGCCGCTCAAATCAAACGGATGCTTGCAAAGAAGCCGCGATATGCCGATTTTTTCTGCAACCGCGTCGATTTTTTCCCCGCGTTTATCCTTCGGAATATCCAGAGCCTCAAGAATTTCGGCAAAATCCTCACGCACATTGTCCTTAATAAAAACGGTCAGCGGATTTTGCGGAAGATACGCAAGCTTTTTTCGGTATAAGGAATTGCCCTTATAATCCTTTATCGGCTTCCCGTCAATTAAAACCTTGCCGCGGTATGCCTTATTAAGACCCGATATAACATTGAGCATTGTGGTTTTTCCCGCGCCGTTGCCGCCGAGAACGCAGTAAATTTCACCGCGGTGCACCCGAAGAGAGGCAGCCCTTAAAATATCCGGCAGATCCCTCTCATAACGGAACCATACGCCCTTCAGCTCTATGGCAATATCCTCGCTCGGTCGGTAATCCTCGTACCTCGGCTGATAGTCCGTATCGGAAAAATATTTTTGCAGAAACGCCCTGCCCTCCCTTACGGTAAGCGGGCATTCATCATGAATACCGAGAGCGCCGAATATCCTCACAGCGCTCGGCAGTCCGCAGAGCATCGGTTGATCCTTACGTATTTCGGCAAGCGAAGCGCCGATATCTCTTGGCGGGGCATAAAGCAAAACTCTGCCGTTTTCCATAACAAGAACCTTATCGGCAATCGGAAAGACCTCCTCAAGCCTGTGCTCAACCAGAATAATCGTAAGCCCCAGCTCCCGATTAAGCTTTTGGAGCGTTGCGATGAAATCAGCCGCGGCTATCGGGTCCAGCTGACTTGTCGGCTCATCAAGAATCAATATTTCGGGCTGCATTACCATAACCGAAGCCAGATTCAGGAGCTGCTTCTGACCGCCCGAAAGCTCGTCCGTATTTTTGCGGAACCAGCTTTCTATTCCGAAATAGCCCGCCATTTCCCCGACCCGTCTGCGAATCACCTCGGTCGGAATGCCCATATTTTCAAGACCGAAGGCAAGCTCGTGCCAAACCTTATCGGTCACTATCTGATTATCGGGATTCTGAAGAACAAAACCGATCTCACAGGCGCTCATTTTTTCGTCAAGCTCCTGCTGCAAAATTCCCTTATAATATATTTCTCCGCTTACATTGCCCGCAGGAGCCAATTCCCTTTTGAGCAATTTGAGCAGAGTAGTTTTGCCGCAGCCCGATTCGCCGCAGACAACTATGAACTCCCCGCTTTCAAGCGACAAATTTACGTGCTCCACCGCATTTTGTTCCGCTTCGGCATAACGGAAGCTCAAATCCTCGATACGCAATATTTCCATACAAGAGCCTCCTTTACTTCGATAATAAACGGACAAAACGATAAAATTCCGAACGCGGCATAAACCGATACCGCAAAGGGAGTCACGGGAAGCCGGCTTATGCGCGGATAATAGTAAAAATCAAGCTTTGAAAACGCGAAGCCCGCTAAAGTAAACATAAGAAGCGCCGCACAGATTGCCAAAAGAATTCCGTCATGCGTATGAAAACGGAAGAGTGAAAAGCTGCTTCTGCCCTTCATTCCGTAGCCCCTTGCCCTCATTGAATCCGAGGTCTCCATAGAATTTTCAATCGATCTTGATATCATAGCCGTGAATACGCGCCCGGCATTTTTGATTTTGTCGGTATAGCTTTTGGATGAGTACAGCCCCATTGCTTTTTGAGCCCTGCTCACCGTCTTCATCTGCCGCTTAAACCTCGGGACGAATCGGAGCGCCATTGACAAAACAAGAGACAGCTTGGGAACGGCTCTGCCGAAAAGATAAAGAAATTTATCGCTCGACATAACGGCACCGAAGGCTTTGCACCACAACATAACTCCGATTACCGTAACCGCAATGGCTGCACCGTAAATAAACGCCTCTGCTGTTACGGGGTTTCCGTTCAGGAAAAACAGCGGGGTCACGCCGTTATGCGAGAACAGCGGATTAGTAACCGCTACCATTAAAAACATCGGGACATAAAAGCCGATATCCGAAAGCACCTGACGCCTGCGCGATATGATTGCCGAAAAGGCGCAGGCACCGAGCAGCGCCGAAAGCTGCAAAACGGGATTCGGCACAAACATCACAACCAGAAGCACCGATAAAAAATATGTCATAAGCACCGTTGGGTGATAATTTCTGAACGCCCTCATTTTTCCTCACCGCCTACAAAATAACAGCCCACATCCGTACCGAGGCTGCAGGTATATACCCATTCGATGACCTGACCGTCCCGCAGCTTATATTTGGAACAGCCGTAATTCGGAAACTCTCCGTCAACACGGTACATCCAGCCCGACAGCGGCCCGCAGGAGAATTCGTAAAGATAGTTTATACCCTGAATATATACGCTCCCATAGCTGTTTTCATCTGCCCCCTGAAATTCCATTTGTATCCTGTTATAGCGCACGGCTCTGTCCAAAATATCAAAAACTGTATCGCCCTCGCGCAGCACATATTCGGTTTCGGGGAGGATAATGCCGTCGGGCGGAACAAATTCATCGGATTGCAGGGCGGGCTCGAGATTGCCGTAATTATCAAGTATCGTATCACAGCGGATACTGATTTTAACCGTTTCACTCTCGGAGGTTATATCGTCGATATGCGTAAGATAATACTCGTCCACCGATTGAATATGCGTACCGTTGATGACCGCCGCAACGATCAGAATAATCGCAAATACCGCAAGAATATCCTTTTTCATATCGACCCCCCTTTTTTCGTTTTATTCGTTGCTATAAAGCGACGCCAGCTTCTCCATTTCGACTTCTCTTTTTCTGCGCCTTATTTTAATGCGGCGAATCAGAAGCAACGAAATAACGGCGGCGATAATACATAAAGCTGCCGCGATAATAATCCCGCGGAGCATATTATCAATGCGCGTTTTTGTTTTGATAACATCCTCCCAGCGTTCGATTTTTTGCCTGTCATATTCACTGAGGGCGTTATATCGCTTTACAATGCCGTCCACCGTTTTCTTATCGGAAATTCCCATTTTGTCAAACGGATAAAGCTTTTGCTTTATATCCGAATTTATGGAATCTATTTCAGCCCGAAGCGCCGCTATTTCCGCCTTCGCCTCTGTGAGCTTTTTAAGATATTCGGCTTTTTCATCAAAATCCTCACTTTGCTCAAGCTTTTCAAGCAGGGTTATGACCGTAACATACTGCTCTGTTGTAAGCCTTGAGGGCAGCTTATCCGCCGCCTCGCGGTCAGAAGCGGAAAAGTACAGAATCGGCATATCCCCCTTTGTATCTTGCGCCGTTTTTCCGTCATCGCGGGGCGTTTTGCCATCGGCAGCCGCAGGCTTTTTATCAGCTTCAGCTGCCGAAGCCGCGGTTTTATTATCAGCCACGGACGCTTTATCCGCACCTTTTACGGCAGTATATCTTCCGAAATTGTAAAGCGGGCTTTGTCCCCTTTGCTGCCGTATTACTGCAGCCAGAGCATACAAAACCTGCTCTCCCGCCATGGAGTTGGACTTACCGGGCTTTGATGAGGGATTATCCTTATCATAGGCATAGGAATGCGTAAAGCCGCCGTCGGGCATTCGGTATTTTAAAATGCCGTCGAGTAGCGTTTTCCCGTTTTTTATAAAACGGGAATCTTTTTGCGGATCTATATTAAGGCTGCAAAGCGCCGCCGCGACCTGCGCGGTGCTTTCGGCGTTTTGCGTGCCCCAGCTCATGAAGTCGCCGTCCTCGGTTTGTAAAAGAGAGAGACAGGAAAGAGCCTCATTAACAATCTGCTTTACCGTTCGGCTGACCTGCTTTTTTTCCGATTTCAGCTGATATGTATATGACTTTCCAGAATTATAATACGGTGCCAATGCCTGCACTGCCATAGCCGTTATATCGGGGTCGGAGTTCTTGCCCGTCAGCGCAAAGCCGCCGTCCGACAGCTGTCGGCAAAGAATTTCGGTTATAATGTCGTCGCGTGAATAAAAGCTGCCGTTCGGTATCTCATAATGCATTGAATCAAGCGCTATAAGTCCCCATATCCAGCCGTTTATACCCTGCCTGCCGAGAGATACGGTCTTTCCCCTGTCGTATGTTCCGTCCGCTATTAAATTTATCGGATTTCCGTTCTTATCCCTGCCGAAATTCGTAGGATCTCCGCCGGCTGCCAGCACTGCAAGGCTTATCCTGTGCCATTCGGTCGCCTTTGAGGCTGAAAGCTTGTTTTCTTCCCTGTAGCGTTTTTCAACCTCCGCCTTTAAAACAGCAAGGTAGCGGTCGTAATTCTCCGCGATTCCGAGCCTGCTCATGCCTATCGGATACCAATCCCCTGGCGTTGTGCCCGCAAGGCTTAAAAATTTATCGTTAAAAAACGTGCCGCCGTCGGTCACTCCGTTATCGAGCTTCTTCCAATCTATAATATCGTTCGCAATGCCCGAAAGCTCATCGCTCCCCTTATAGCCTGCGGCAGACGCGGGAATATAAACAAGCAGGCAAAGAACCGCCGCCGTCAGCGAAATAATTCTTTTCATTTCCCGCAGCGTCCGCGCTTAAGCTCCGCAGCGAATGCCGCCGCAAAGAATACTGCAAGGCTTATAACGGTTACAGCCGCGGTTGCGTCCTCCTCCCCGGTTTTCGGCAGATCGTTTTTCGCAGAATCGGAAGTGTTTCCCGAATTGCCCGAGGAATTTGTGCTTCCGCTGCCCGAATTCTGTCCGCCGTTATTCTCGTTGTTATTGCCGTTATTATTTCCGTTGCCGCCGTTATCGGGCGGAGTCTGATTTTTATTCTCAAGCTCCTTAATTGCCTCGGCAGACGAAGCGGTAAGCTCCTTGTTTACAGCCGTCACATCATCCTGCGCCGCCGTAAGCTCAAGCGCGCGCGCCATCGCGCCTTGATATGCCGCCGCGAATCTTTCGTTTTTAAGCAGCTCATTTAATTCGGGCATTGCGTTCATTTTCGCGATTTCGGTGAGCAGCGCGTCCTTATTGGCGGTTTTATAGTATCCGTCGCCGCCCCACATCGAAAAGCCTATATCCATGCCGTAGCCGTAAAGGGTATACTGCACTCTCACAACATCGCCGTCGGAGAGAAAGCTGTCCGCAAATCCGACATTCGGCAGAATGTTATTTAAAGTATACATCCAGCCCGACATAAATGTGTAGTCAAATTCACCGAGGGTGTATTCGCCCTCGCCCCAGCCGGTATCAAGATCGGATATCTGCTCTGCAAGCGCGGCGGGGATATCGTTTTCGTCAAGCTCCTCGGGCACGGCAAATTTTTCTCCCGCGCCGAAGCATTCGGAGCTTCCCTTTTTCAAAGCGCCTCCGCGGCCTATTGACGAAAGGTAAAAGCCGCTTTCCGTAGTTCCGGTGCAGTTATATGAAAAGCCGTTTTCGGTCAAAAGCCTGTCAAATGCCTGCGCGGCGTTTTCACCCTCATAAACCGGGAAAAGCACCGGCTCTATTATGTAGCCGTAGCCGATGGTTAGCGCCTCTACAGTCCATGTGGCATAGCCTATAAGCTCGCCGGGTGCCGCCTTTTGATAGGTCACGGTATATGTGAGGGTTTTATCCCCCGCCGTAACGGCAACGGTATTTTCACCCTCCTCGGTAAATTCAAGCGTAAAGCTGGTCATTGCCGAATCCTTCCAGTTCGGAGAAAGCTTCTTGCCGTTGAATTCGGCGGCTATATCGACCGTATTGCCGTTTTCATCTCTCGCGGTCACAAAAAAGGTCTTTTTGGCGCTTTTTATAACGGCGCCGTCGGTCAGAGTATTTGTGACGGTTACACCCGCCTCGCCCTCAGCAGACGCGGTAAAGGCAGGCACGACGCTTACAACCAGCAGTGCCGCCGTTAAAAGCAGTACCAAATTGCGTTTTAATTTTTTCAACATTTTTATTTGCTCCTTTTTCCCTTGCTTTAAATAATGTTTACTGAATAATTGCATTGGCAAATGCAATTATATAAAATCGAGTTAAAATCTCGATTTTATGGGTCAAAACCTTTGTTTTGACCGTCAGTTTCCATTGATTGTCGCCTGATTTTAAAAAGAATCAAAATGTGATTCTTTTTAAAGTGCAAGGTTTTTGCGCAATTTTGCGAAAAACCTTGCACCTGAACAATTCAAAAGTTTACACCGACATGCTCGGGTTAAGGTACTTTTGAATTGTTCAGCAGGCATTAAATAAATATTTTTAAATTCAGCACCGAAGTCCCACCGCCCGAGACCGTTTAACACCGTCATACCTCCCTTACAAAATCAAAAAATACCCTTTCAACCCGGCGGTCAAAAGAGCACAACAGATCCGTAACAATGCAAGGCAAAGCATGACTCGGGTATTAGACCCGCGCGCACCAAAGCCCCGCCGCGAAGCGATGGATCGGCTGCACTCCTCACACCAAAGTCGTGTTGAACCAAAAAGATACGGCAGGTATCCTGACTTATGATACTGCGGAAAATCCGCACAGAGCCGGCTGTCCCCGACTGTTCGGTCGGGTGTACCGCTCCCATCTTGTCAAATACAGTAATGGCGGTTGTTCAGGACTCGAACCTGATTTCCTTTTCATCTACTCAGTTAACAACTTTTCAAACCGTATCTTCTTACATCGGTATTCAGTTTCACTTATTATACCAATTTATCCGCGCTTTTGCAAGAGAAAAAACCGACTTATTATACAGAAAAACAAACTTCTTTTTAAGAAAACAAGCCTGACGCGGTAAGGCGCATTCTTCTTCGCATGCCTTCATTTTCGTGTAAAATAATGTCTACTGAATAATTGCATTAGCAAATGCAATTATATAAAATCGAG
>ERZ827498.170-NODE-170-length-95910-cov-7.043660_pt1 | contig 95910 bp, 86 predicted proteins | sample MGYA00519865_ERZ827498 | MGnify/ENA primary metagenome ERZ827498 (study PRJEB31778, sample SAMEA3449328) | human gut metagenome | biome: human gut; feature: human-associated habitat; material: faeces | place: United Kingdom | collected 2010/2012 ...
GCTTGGGGGAAGGAACCCCCTTTTCGCGCCAGAGAAAGGGGGTTCCTTCCCCCAACAAACAATAAAACTCCCAACGCCTCAGCGCCGGGCCAGGAGCTTCAGGCGGCGCATGGTCAAATGGCAGATGGCCACGGCCAGGGCGTCCGTGGTGTCCAGGGCCCAGCCCTCGCCACGCACGTTGAGCAGACGCCGCACCATGAAGGCCACCTGTTCCTTTTCCGCGCGGCCGGTGCCCACCACGGATTTTTTGACCAGCGTGGGCTCGTAATCGCTCACCGGTACCCTGTGCGCGGCGCAGGCGGCCACGGCCACACCGCGGGCCTGGCCCAGCTTGAGGGCGCTGGCCGCGTTCTTGGCCGTGAAGACCTGCTCGATGGCGGCCTCCTGCGGCCGGTAACGGCCCACCACGTCCGCCAGCTGCCGGTAGATGACGGCCAGCCGCTGGGAGAATTCCTTTTCACCGCTGGAGGTGGTGCGGATGATGCCGCAATCCACCAGGCGCAGCACGCCGGACTGTTCCGCGATGATGCCCCAGCCCGTACGCTGGGAGCCGGGGTCGACCCCCAGGACCACAAGAGGAGTGTCTGCCATAGTTCTCCATAGAAAAAAAGCCCGGCACTCAGGGAATGCCGGGCAAAAAACGGACATCTGCCGCCCGGAGGGGCGGGAACGTACCGGACTAGTCCATATCCATGTCTTCGGGGAAGTCGGCGTTGGCGTAGACGTTCTGCACGTCGTCGTTGTCGTCCAGGGCTTCCATGAGACGGATGACCTTCTGGGCGGCTTCGGCGTCCACGGCCACCAGGTTCTGGGGCACCATGGCCAGTTCGGCGGACTGCATGGTCACACCGGCGGATTCCAGAGCGTCGCGCACGGCCGCGAAGTCGGCCATGGCGGTCTGGAGGGTCCAGACATCTTCATCGTCGATGACGTCGTCGGCGCCGGCTTCCATGGCCACTTCCATCATCTGGTCTTCGGTGTAGGCGGCCTTGTCCACGGTGATGACGCCCTTGCGGTCGAACATCCAGCTCACGCTGCCGTCGGTGCCCAGGCTGCCGCCGTGCTTGGTGAACAGGTGACGCACTTCGGCCACGGTGCGGTTCTTGTTGTCGGTGGCCACTTCCACCATGATGGCGATACCGGCGGGACCGTAACCTTCGTAGAAGCATTCGGTCAGATCGCCGCCCGCATCTTCACCGGTACCCTTGCGGATGGCGGCTTCGATCTTGTCCTTGGGCAGGTTCACGGCCTTGGCAGCGGCAATGGCGGCACGCAGACGAGGGTTGCCCGCCGGATCGCCACCGTTCTTGGCAGCGATGATGATTTCCTTGGCGGCCTTGGTGAAAACCTTGCCGCGCTTGGCGTCCTGACGGCCCTTGCGGTGCTGGATATTGGCCCATTTGCTGTGCCCAGACATAAAACCTCCCAAAACTCGGAGAATGTAAAAGGTGAAAAAAGACAGACGGCCTTGCGGCGCGTCCGTTCCCTGCCCAGGATACCGGGACATCCCGGCGGCGGGAGCACGCTTCCGGCCCCTCCGGGCGCGCACGCGGGTGCAGCGGCCCGGACAGCGGAGGATGGGACGCCCCTAAAGGGCGCCGGGCTCCTGTCCGGTGTCGGCGGCTCCGTCCGTGCCCGCATCCTGTGCGGCAGGACGCGCCTCGGCCTTGAACCCCATGCCCACGAAGAAGGTCTCCTTGCTCTCGGCTCGGGAGCTCTTGGGCTTGAAGGATTTGACGGCCTTGAAGGCGCGACGCATGGGCTGGAGCATCTCCTGGATGTCCGGCCCCATGAAAATCTTGACGATGAAGCTGCCGCCGGGTTTGAGGTGCAGGCGCGCCACTTCCAGGGCCTCGCAGGCCAGCTCGAGCGAACGGGCCTGGTCCGTGAACTTGGTCCCGGTGGTACGGGGCGCCATGTCGCTCATGACCACGTCGAACGGCCCCATCTCGCGCAGGCGGGCTTCAAAGGCATCGGAACGGTTGAACACGTCCTCCTGCATGAAGGTGACCTGCGGCGGAAAGGCGGTCTCCGTGGTCTGGATGTCGCAGCCCAGCACGAGCCCGCGCTGGCCCACCTTTTCGGCAGCACCCAGCGACCACGAGCCCGGAGCCGCGCCCAGATCCAGAACGCGCATCCCCTGGCGGAAGAGCTTGAACTTCGCGTCCAGTTCCTTGAGCTTGTACACGGAACGGGCCGGATAATTCTCGCGCTTGGCCTTGAGAAAATAATGATCTCGATATTCCTTCATAGTGACACCAGCGGGCTTCTATAGCGTTTTTTTTCGCGGTAGCCAAGCCCCACAGGGGCGGCCCGGCCGATTTTTTTCAGGGATGGCGGAAGGAGAGGACCCGGGGATGCCACGGGCTTTGTCCGGCGTGGCGTGAGGGTTGCCGGCCGGAAGACACGGCCCGGGGATGCCCCTGTGTCCTGACGGGCAGGGCGTTGCTGTGCCGGCCTGCTTCGGAGCGGTCATGCTTTCCTGCAGGCGTTCCGGGAAAGCTGGAGCTCGCCTGCCTGCATACCAAGGAGAAAACGCTCTGGAAACAACCGGAGCGAGCGGCGGACATGACGACCTCTCCATCCTGGCGGTCACTGGTGCAGGTATGTCCTCCTGCTTGCCGGAGCCGGCTTCGTAGCTGACCGGCCCTTGCATGCCACGGATATCAGGCCACTCTCTCCTGACCTACGGGCGGCCTGTGCACAAAAAAGACTTGACCGCGGCAGATGAATGGCATACATACCTCGCTACGCCGCGTTGTGGCGTCCATGTGGGGAAGTAGCTCAGCTGGGAGAGCATCGCCTTCGCAAGGCGGGGGTCGGGAGTTCAAGTCTCCTCTTCTCCACCACAAGGAAGACTAGGGGTTACGGTGATGAGCTGTGACCCCTTTCTCTTTGCCCCGACATATGCTATCCGGTACAGAATACCATCTAAAATAGTTCACAATCCATCCTGTCCGGCCAGATTTATCGCAAAGAATATTTTCCTCTTTATTAAGGAAGTAGCATGGCAGATATTGTTTCCATCAGATATGAAGGCGAGCTGCTGGCTCTCATTATTCCCGCTGATTACCGTGCTGATGGCATACAGTTCTTCACTCCTGGAACCTTTTCCCAGCAGCTTGGCTACATGAACCATCCACAGGGGCACGAGATACTTCCTCATGATCACAATCCTGTTCCCCGTACAGTGGAGTGGACCCAAGAAGTTCTTTTTGTCCGGTCAGGAAAAGTACGCATGGATATCTATGCCCCCGGTAGCCGGGCCTATCTTGAAAGCCGTATCCTCCGGCCGGGGGATGTGGTTCTGCTTGCCCACGGCGGTCACGGTTTTTCCATGCTTGAGCCATCGGAAATGATCGAAGTCAAACAGGGACCTTATGCCGGTGAGCAGGACAAGGAACGATTTGCCTCCATCCCTGCCGACCAGCTTCGCGTCCAAGAATAATCTTCTCCTAAACTTTTAACACGCACAGCAGTATGAAAAAAGCACTCATCACCGGCATCACCGGTCAGGACGGCGCCTATCTGGCGGAATTTCTTCTGAACAAGGGCTATGAAGTCCACGGCATCAAACGCCGTTCTTCCCTGTTCAATACGGACCGTATCGACCATCTTTATCAGGGGCCGCACCAGAAAGGCCGCAAATTCGTACTGCACTACGGAGATCTTTCTGACGCCGGCAACCTGATCCGCATCATGCAGGAAGTGCAGCCGGACGAAGTCTACAACCTGGCAGCCCAGAGCCATGTGCAGGTCTCCTTCGAGTCTCCCGAGTACACCGCCAATGTGGATGCGCTGGGGACCCTGCGTCTTCTGGAAGCCATCCGCATGCTGGGTCTGGAAAAAAAGACCCGCTTCTATCAGGCCTCCACTTCGGAGCTGTTCGGCAAGGTGCAGGAGATCCCGCAGACGGAGAAGACGCCTTTCTATCCCCGTTCGCCCTATGCCTGCGCCAAGCTCTACTCCTACTGGATCACGGTCAATTACCGCGAAGCCTACGGCATGTATGCCTGCAACGGCATCCTCTTCAACCACGAGTCCCCGGTGCGCGGCGAGACCTTCGTGACCCGCAAGATCACCCGTGCCCTGTCACGCATCCTGCTGGGGCTGTCCTCCTGCCTCTACCTGGGCAACATGAACGCCAAGCGTGACTGGGGCCATGCCCGTGACTACGTGGAGATGCAATGGCTCATGCTGCAGCAGGAACAGCCTGATGATTTCGTCATCGCCACGGGCCGTCAGTTCTCGGTGCGAGATTTCGTCAATGCCGCAGCGGCCGAACTGGGCCTGAGCCTGGAATGGAAGGGCGAAGGCCTGGATGAGACTGCCACCGTGAAGTCTATCGATGCGGACAAGGCCACGCTGGCAGCCCAAGGCAAGGCACTGACGATCCGTGTCAAGGAAGGCGATACTATCGTACGCGTCGATCCGCGTTATTTCCGTCCTACCGAAGTGGAGACTCTGTTGGGCGATCCGGCCAAAGCTCAGGTCAAGCTGGGTTGGAAACCGCGTACCACCTTTGAGGAGATGGTGCAGGAAATGGCCCGCCATGATCTGGAGCTGGCCCTGCGCGACGCTGTGGTGGAGGACGCCGGCTTTACCAGCTTCAAGCACGAAGAATAGCGCGCCACGCCGCGTCTTAGATTTTCAGGGGTGGCACACGGAGGTATGATCCGCCCCTGTGCCATAATCGGGGACATCATGTTGCAAAAAGATGGAAAATTCTTTGTGGCCGGGCATCGCGGTCTGGTGGGCAGTGCCCTCTGCCGGGCCCTGCGCCGCGCTGGTTATGAGAACCTGTGCGTTCGTAGCCATGCGGAGCTGGACCTGACAGAGCAGCAGGCCGTACGCGACTTTTTTGCGGCCGAGAAGCCGGACTATGTCATCCTAGCTGCTGCCAAGGTAGGCGGTATCCACGCCAATGCCACCTATCCTGCCCAGTTCATCTATGAGAACCTCCAAATCCAGAACAACGTCATCCATAGTGCCTGGCAGAACGGCGTAAAAAAATTCCTCTTTTTGGGGTCGTCCTGTATCTATCCCAAGCTCTGCCCGCAGCCCATCAAAGAGGAATATTTGCTCACCGGTGCCCTGGAGCCCACCAATGACGCCTATGCCTTGGCCAAAATCTCGGGCATCAAGATGTGCCAAGCCTACCGCAAGCAATATGGCTTTGACGCCATCAGCGCCATGCCAACTAATTTATACGGGACGGGAGACAACTATCACCCGGAAGATAGCCATGTGATTCCAGCGATGATCCGTCGCTTTCATGAGGCCAAAATACAGGGACTTTCTCAAGTGCGCATCTGGGGAACAGGCACCCCCCTGCGAGAATTTCTGCACGCTGACGACATGGCCGATGCCTGTGTCTTCCTTCTGGAAAACTATTCTGATTTTGAGCATGTGAACGTGGGCAGCCAGCAGGAGATGGCCATTATGGATATCGCCCGTCTGGTGGCGCGCGTGGTGGGGTATGAAGGCCAGATCCTCACCGATCCTTCCAAACCGGACGGAACACCGCGCAAGCTCATGGATTCCGGCCGTCTGTTCAGCATGGGCTGGCAGCCGCGTATCAGCCTGGAAGACGGGCTAAAGGCGGCATATGCGGATTTTTGTACCAACTACCGCTAAAAAGAGAATGTCATGCTGAAAGCTCAGCTAGTAGAGGCCTTCCAACGTATTTATCGCGTTCTGCCTTCAGCTCTTCAACGAAGCTTCTGGATCGTCATGGCCCTGACTGTCGTCGTGGCCTTGGCAGAATTTGCGCTAGCAGGTGCAGTTTCCCTGCTGGGAGTTGTTTTGGCCTCCCCTCAAAGTATAGTTCAGCATCCTTTCATGCAGCAGCTAGTGGCTTGGTGGCCTATGTTACGGCCAGCCCAAGACGACCCGCGTTTGCTGCTAGCCCTGTTGCTCTGCCTACTCTGCGGCACAACCTTACTCAAAACCGTAATGCTGGCTCTGCTTACCTGGCGCCAAAGTCGATACAGTCAGATAGTCAGTATGCATCTAGGGGTACGACTATTTCAAGGATATATGCGTGCGCCGTATCTTTGGCATACCGTCCAGAAGATTAGTGACTTGATTACGACCTTGAACTGGCGAGCCAATACGGGCATGTTTCTTTTCTATGCCTTACAATCTCTGTCTCAACTGTTGGTTGTTTTTACCTTGCTGATAGCAGTCTGCTATATGGCCCCTCTAGCTGGAATATTAGTAGTTGGTATTACCAGCCTGGCAGCTGTTGCGATCTTTCGCTACAGTCGACACTGGGTACGAAAATATAGCCAGCAATGCGCTAATGCCCAGCAGACAGCAATGAAGCTCATTCATACAGGCCTTAATGGCATCCGCGACATCCTTATCTGTCAGCAGCAGGAAAAATTTATTAATCAATACATCATTGCAGAAACACGTTTTATGCAAGGACAAAGCCTATTGCCTGTCTTTCCACCTATTCCCTCGTGGATCCTAGAATTTGTGGGTATTTGCCTTTTACTCGGCACAGTACTGCTTTTACGCTGGCAAGAGGCTAGTCTAGCCTATATGAGCGCAACTCTGGCCCTGCTGGCCGCTGTAGCCTGGCGTTTACTACCTATTATGAATCGTGTTGTGCAAGGATCCTTGCAGATGCAGCAACAACTCTCCACTGTTGAGCCTATTCTCCAAAAAATACGGGAAGTTGAATCGTTGCCCCTGCCCTCTACGGAGAAGTGCGCCTGTCCTCTGCGAAAAGAAATACGCTTTGAACATGTTAATTTCTGCTATCCAAATACAGGTGGAGGACATAAAAATGCCCTGCAAGATATCAGTCTGTGCATCCCCAAGGGGGACATGGTTGGTCTTATTGGTCCATCGGGGGCAGGAAAAAGTACCATTGTCAGTTTGCTAACTGGCCTATATACACCTAGTAGTGGTAAGATACTAGTAGATGGACAAGAAGTTGACGATAGTTTGCGTGCTGCCTGGATGCGGGGGATTGGCTATGTACCGCAAAACCCTTTCTTGCTTAACGGCAGCCTGGCCGAGAATATCGCGTTCAGCCAGTGGGGCCAAGAAATCGACCGCCAACGAGTGGAAGAATGCTGTCGCATGGCGGCCATGGACTTTGTGGATGATCTGGGAGACGGCCTCGACACCATCATCGGCGAACGAGGGGTGCGCCTTTCCGGCGGCCAGTTACAACGAGTTTCTATCGCTAGGGCACTTTATGGGCGTCCACAGCTTATTATTTTTGATGAAGCGACCTCCGCCCTTGACGGTGCCACAGAACAGGCCATACAGCAGACCATTGAAAGTCTAAGGAAGCACATGACTGTGGTCATCATCGCCCACAGATTAACTACAGTCGAAAAGTGTGACTGGTTGTATTGGGTGGAAAAAGGGGAGATATATATGTGTGGCAATGCAAAAGATATACTCTTAAAATACAAATAAGGAGTTGAAATGCCTTCAATTTCTATTTGCATAATTGCTTTTAATGGTAGTAAGTATATCAATCGCTGCTTAGATAGTATTCATGCCCAAACACTTCCACCCTATGAAGTTATCTTTATAGATGACTGTTCAACTGACAGTACGTACCAGATTGCAAAATCATATGCATCGAAACTACCACAATTGAAAGTTTTTCGATTAGAGAAGAATAGCGGTGTTGGAAAAGCGAGGAATATTGCAATTAATAAAGCTAATGGCGATTATATTTGGGCAATTGACTGTGATGATACCATACCAACAAACGCATTAAAAGTATTTTCAGATGCCCTAGATAAATATAATTCTGAAGTTATAGCTGGCGCAGTCAACATACTTTCATATAACGGGGGAATTATACATACTTTTGCTCCTAATTGTGAACACTATAATATTACCCCTATTAATCACCCCCACCTCTCTCTATATACATCAGGATACCATGTATCTATGATTATAAAGAAAAGCCTTTTAAAAAATAACAATATCAGCTATGGCGAAGGTAGAGTCGCTTCTGCAGATGGTATATTTCTATTTTCTCTTGTTCGAAAAATAAAAAGAATGACTATCCTAAAGACACAAGTTTATAATTATTATATTGAAAATATAGGATCAGTATCAAAAAATAGAGGCATAACTTTTTATAAAGACGACTTATATGCATGGTCAGTTCTTATTCAAAATATATCAACAGAAGCTGAAGAAGACTATGCCGCAGCTAGAATTTACCACCGAGTTGAAGAATTTTTTTCTCATGACATAAAAATATACTTGTCAAAATATAGTGATTCGGATATTAAAATAGTCATAAGCTTTTTCATAAAATATTTAGCACATAAAAATGTTTGTAATAAAATTATTACACTTCTCTTAGAGAAAGGTTTTTTAGGCTATAAAATGGCAACTTTTATGATTTGTATAAAAAATTCAGATTTGTCATCGGCATTCAAAATAGTAAAATTAGAAATAGCGAACAATAATCTAGATAAAAAAAGATATCTATTTTCAAAAATACTAAAAAAAATTCACTATAAGTTTAAGTGAGAAACTATGCATAAGCATCTCCCCGTCTGCGAGCCCATGCTCGCCGGTAATGAGCTAAAATACATTACTGATGCCGTCAGTACCGGCTGGATTTCCTCCGCCGGTAGCTATGTCACAGCATTTGAAAAAGCCTTTGCTGAATACTGTGGTGTCAAACATGGTATTGCCGTCTGTAACGGTACCGTAGCGTTGCATTTAGCTTTACGCGCCCTTGGAGTGAGGCCGGGCGATGAAGTCATCATTCCGGACTTCACCATGATAGCCTCGGCGCTGGCGGTCTGCTATTGCGGTGCGAAGCCCGTCTTCGTGGATGCCGATGCTGTCACATGGAATATGGACGTCTCGGCTGTAGAACAGTACATCACCCCTGCAACAAAAGGGATCATGGCCGTCCATATCTTTGGAAATCCCTGCGAAATGACAGCATTGCAGCGGATCGCCGACCGCCATGGCCTCTGGCTGATGGAAGATGCCGCGGAAGCGCATGGAGCCATCTATCATGGGAAAAAAACCGGAGCGCTATCGCGTATCGCGGCATTCAGCTTCTTTGCCAACAAGAACATCACTACGGGCGAAGGCGGCATGGTCGTTACCGACGATGACGAGCTGGCTGCCGCCTGTCGCTATTTCAAAAACATGTGCTTCCCCTTGGACGCCCCCCGCACCTATCTGCATGCGGATATCGGCTATAACTACCGCATGAGCAACCTTCATGCCGCCATCGGTCTGGCCCAGACCGAAAAGGCCGATGACTATAAGGCACTGCGGCAGGCACACGGCAGGCAATATCGGGAACGCCTGCGCACTATCCCCGGTGTGTTACTTCAGGAGGACACAGCCGGCAGCGAAAGCGTCAACTGGATGAACGGGCTGGTCATCACGCCCGACTACGGACATTCGCGGGACGAGCTCATCTCCCATCTGCGAAACCACGGTATCGACACTCGACTTTTCTTCAACGGGATGCACCGCCAGCCCGCCCTGAAGGCGTTTGGGTGTCATTGTGGGGGCGACTACCCCGTCTCGGATATGCTGGCGGATAACGGTTTCTACCTGCCCAGCGGCAGCACGCTGCAGGAATCGGACATCGACCGCGTCTGCGACGTCATCGCCTCATTTCGACGTTAAGGAGGCCTCATGAGCATCTTTGGTGATTATGCGCGGTATTACAATCTGCTTTATCAACACAAGGAATACGCTGCCGAAACGGAATTCATCCTGGACTGTCTGACGCGGTACGGTGGCATGCCTGCGACACTGCTTGACCTGGGCTGTGGTACAGGACGGCATGCTCTGGAGATGGCCCGTCGCGGCGTCAGCGTTACAGGCGTGGACATATCCGCTACCATGCTAGAAATGGGACGTCAGCTACAGGCAGCCTCTCCTGATCTGCCTGCGGGAGTCTTGCCGCCGCAGCTGCAGGAAGGCGATGCGCGTACTGTGCGTCTGGGAAAACGCTTCGATGCGGTGACCAGCCTGTTCCATGTGATGAGTTACCAAAATACGGAAGAAGATGCTCTGGCTGTCATGGAAACAGCCCGCCAACACCTGAAACCGGGTGGGCTCTTTCTCTTCGACTTCTGGTATGGCCCGGGCGTCCTCACTGACCCACCGACCGAACGTGAGCGCATCATGGAAGATGCCCAAACCAAGGTATATCGGCACGCACATCCCGTGCACAGGGTCAATGACAATCTTGTGGAAGTCCATTACCGTATTGATCTCACAGACAAATCAAGCGGAACTCAATCTTCCCTGAATGAAGTCCACAAGATGCGTTACTGGTTCTTACCAGAATTGCGCCATTTGGCTTCTATGAGTGGTTTCACGGTCATAGCGGAGGGGGCCTGGCGATCCTTTGAACTGCCGATTCAAACGACATGGAATGCGTGGAGTCTTCTCAAGCTATGCTAAAACGAATCGCAATCTATACTATGCTTCCTCCTGGCGCTGGAGGAAGTTTTCAGTATGGAGCCAGTATTCTTGCAGCATTAAGGCAGTTAGATACTGATAAATACAGTTGCCATTTCTGGTGTTCGCACGAAACTTGGCTCCCTATAGCCCAAAAATTCAGTATAAGTGCGACTCTCATTCCTAAGGCAGGTTTTTTATCTCGTGCTATACTCTATGGCCTTCGTAAGGTTAGGAAAGCATGCAAACTTCCTTGGCAATATTATACCCATTTTTTTTTGCCAATTTCGAAATGGAATCCTGATATTTGTATCAGCCTGACACAAAATAACCCACCTTTGCAGCACTGCAAAATAATTGGCCCTGTCCATGATCTTATGCATCGCTACGAAGCTCGTTTTCCCGAAGTTGGAGAAGCAAGTGAATATTGTAGTAGAGAGCAAATGTTCTCAACTTTCTGCAGAACAGCTGCAGCGATTCTGGTCGACTCAAATGTAGGCAAGCAGCATGTCAGCGAAATCTATCATCCTGATCCAGAAAAAATATTTATCCTTCCGTTCATCCCCTCCCCTTTAGCAGAAAAAGCAGAAAAGCCTCAAAACTTTCCTCTTGCAGAGGGACAAAAATATCTTTTTTATCCAGCACAACTCTGGCTGCATAAAAATCATGCAAATCTTTTACGAGCTGTAAAAAAACTCCTTCCTGAACTAGATATCCATTGTATCTTTACCGGAACAACAGATAAAAGTGGGGCTTTTCTCTATAATCAGCTTCTTCATGAGCTTGATTTAGAAAAAAATGTCCACCATCTCGGCTATGTTTCTGATAATGAAACACGTTGGCTCTATGAACATGCACGTTGCATGATTATGCCAAGCTTCTTTGGGCCAACAAATATTCCTCCGCTAGAAGCCATGCTAGCAGGTTGTCCTGTAGCCGTCTCTGATATTTATGCTATGCGCGAGCGTTATGGAGAGGCCTCTCTCTACTTTGATCCACATAATGTAACTGAAATTGCCGCTGTTATTCAACGTCTTTGGACAGATGATAACTTGTGCCATGAAATGATAAAACATGGCTACGAGCAAGCCTCTACCTGGACTCAAACTGATTTTGAAGCGCGCTTTCTTGATATTTTACACCATGTGGAGAACTTTTAATGCCCCCTTTCTTCACCATCATCACTTCGACCTATAACGCGGCAGCTACGCTCCCGCGTCTGCTGGACTCTTTGGCTTCTCAAACCTGTCGGGACTTTAACTGGATCGTACAGGACGGCGCCTCCTCGGACGCTACCATGCAGATCGTGGAGCAGTATCGTGACCGTCTGCCGGAAATTCTTGCCGACAGCAGCAAGGACAACGGCATCTATGATGCTTGGAACAAGGCCATCGACCGCTGGCAGGAGAAGATGGGGGAATGGATACTCTTCCTGGGATGTGATGATTCACTTAATGGAAAAGATACATTAGAAATAGTTAAAAAACATATAGACAAATCCCCTAATCATAAAATATTCTTTGCTGGGAACATGATTCAAATAAACAGTCTTGGAGAGAAAATATCCAAGTATGCCATCAAAAGTACTAATGATGCATTTAAGAGAAAATCTTATCGTATGCCTGTTAATCACCCAGCCCTTTTTACAAAAAAAGAAATCATAGTAAGACATAAATTTGATGCATCTTTCAAAATTTCAGGTGATTATGAATTTATTAGACGAGTGTGGCTAGAGCCTGACCAGATGCAACTTCTAGGATTTGTTACAACACGCATGCAAATAGGAGGTATTTCTGGAAATGAATCGTCTAGAAAATTACATCTAAGTGAAAACTTACGCATATTTAATAAATATGGAACAATAATGGGGTATATTTGGTACATCGATTTATCATTATATAGCGCAAAAATAAAAATTAAAAGCATCCTCAAAGAATATAGATATGGAAATAACTTCTGGGAAACGTTAAAAAAACTACGAGCATATATATTAAAATAAAGGAATGCCGATGCATATTGCTATAGATTTAGGTGATATCACAACGGCTGGCGGTTTAGAAAAAGTTAGTTCTGGGCTGGCTATCGAAATGTATCAAAGAGGGCATGAACTCTCATGTTTTACTTATAGTTCACCTGATAGTTCACCGTTCTTTTCTTTCCCTGACGGTATTCACTTTGAATACTATCCCTTCAGTGCCGATCGTCGTACAGTTGTTCCTGTACGATCAAAATTAATATCATGTGCCCCTGATATTTTTATTTGTCCAACATCGCACAATAATATCTTATTTTGGGCAGCAGTACTATATGGGACAAATATTCCACTTCTATATTCTGAGCATAGTGACCCATGGAAGATTGAACAAGAGTGGTGGAATAAGGAAGAACGCAATGCCATATTATGGGCGGCAGATGCAATACATCTTCTCCTTCCTCCTTTTTTAGAATCCGTCCCAACATCTTTACGCAGTAAATGTCATATTATAGGTAATCCTGTTACCCAGCCAGAAGAAATTGAGAGTGGGCACAATCCCACAGATCCTCCGCATATCCTTTCTCTCGGAAGACTTGACGCAAATAAACAAATCCCTGTTCTTATCGAGGCGTTTGACCTGCTTGCCAATGATTTTCCTCAATGGGAATTACATATCTGGGGAGAAGGTGAAGATGAAAAAAATATTTATCGCGCAATAGAGCGCACATCTTCTGCCAAATGCATTCATTGTTTTGGGTTGACACGCACTCCTCATAAGCAATTCAGCAAAGCAACTATTTTTTGTATACCATCTAGGGTTGAGGGTTTTCCGCTTTCCATTATAGAAGCATTTATTCATGAACTACCTACTGTCGCCTTCCAGGCGTGTACTGCAGCAAATTGCCTCATCAACTCTGGGGAAAATGGCCTGTTAGCTCCTCAAATGACAGCGGTTGAGTTAGCTCATAGTTTACGCTCTCTCATGTTAGATGAAACCTTGAGGGACAGAATGGGAAAAGCTGCTAAAATCAGCGCGCAAGCCTATGCTCCTCAGCATATCTACGACCAATGGGAAAAGCTAATTTATATAACTGCTTCCCATAAAGGGCATACACAGCTTAATAAACTCAGAGAACCAGCAGTAACACAGATAGATATTATCGCACAGAAGACCTTATATAAAGTTTTTTCACGTCAAAATTTGATGTTGAAAGACTCACAAATTATAAAACGTTTTTTTAGACATCATCCCAAACTTAAAAGAATCATAAAATATATACTCCAAAATAGCATTTTCTCTAAACTAAATAAGGGTCTAAAAAGGCAATAAACAATTATAAAGTTTCAATTCGACTCTTTTTCAATTTCAGCCATATTTTCCGTAAAGGGAGCCATATTAAATTCATATTAAGGGGATCATAACAAATAGCTTTGCAAAACCATTGAAAAGCTTGACTATACTCTTTTAAATTAAGGCATATAATGCCTGTCTTAAAAGCAAGAAAAGAGTATCCCCGACGTCTCACTGCTGCAGGTACACCTGGATGATCAAGATGCTGCGGCATGAGCTTCCATTCCCAATTTATAATTTCACGCCCTTTGGTATGCATCAGACTGCTAGATCGTTGGCGATAAAAGAAAAGCTCCTCATCAGTACCACAGACTTTTTCTGGATTCTTTTCACACACCATCGCAAGCAATCGCAGCAAGAAATCTCTATCTTCCACAGAGCGTATACTTTCATCAAAAAAACCAGCCGCCCGCACAATATCTGCTTTCCCAAGACAAGAACAGATATGAAATTCGGACATGACCAGCATATCCCACCAAATATTACCGGTACGAAACAAATTATCCCAAGCAAGTGGTTTACGGGCGTTTGTCCCGTCCATAAACATAGCAAAATGACTATAAGCTAGCCAAGCATCATCCTTTTCAATCAGCTCTAGCATCCGTTTCAAAAAATCAGGATGCCACATATCATCACTATCAAGGAAAGAAATATATTCACCTATTGCGTTTTTAATTCCTGTATTCCGTGCTGCTGACAGGCCTCCATTGATATCGCGACATATAATACGAAATCTTTTGTCTTTTTTTATCCATGAAGTAGCTACATCTAAGGTATTATCTGTCGCACAATCATTGACAATTATACATTCAAAATCACCGAATGTCTGCCGAGCTACAGATTCCAAAGTTTCCTCAATCCAAGGAGCTACATTATAGGCTGGAATGATAATTGAGACTTTAGGCATGATTTTTTCCTAGATATCTTATAAATTCTGCAAGAGTTCCATCAATCTTTTCTGAAACTCATTATGTGAATAAAAGGGGATGACAGCATAGGCATTTTGTGTCGTATCTGTTAAGATAGAAATCTGCTTGCTGCATAGCTCACCCAACAAAACTGACAACTCTTCATCCTCTCCAAACTTTCCCAGAGTCAGCTCCCGGGCCACATCTTCCAGCGCCCCCAGTTTTCGCACGATAACCAGACAGGAGAGAGCCACCATTTCAACTGCCACAAGGGAGAAAGCCTCTTTCACCCGCGACGAAACCAGGCAAACCTGCAAACCGATCTCGTTCACCTTGGCGGGCAGGTCATCCACCCAGCCATGGAAGTGGACATTCTCCGGTGCTTCCCGCTTCAGCCTTTCATAGTAGTCCTCAGACGAGAATGCGGCGTCCCCAAGCACATGGAACTGCAGCTGAGGAAAGTGCTTCGCCAGAGGGACGAGCACGTCCTGCCCTTTTTCCGGTGAAACGCGCCCCACGATACCGACGTGCCGCAAGGGCCTGCCCGTAAAGCGATCCTGGAAAGGAATGTCACTGAAACGGGCATCCAGTCCGTTGGGGACAACCTGCACGCGCGGATCGGCAAAGCGGACATCCGCAGCCAACAGTTCCCGGCGGATGAACTCCGAAGGCAGGACCAAGGCCCGCGTACTTTTCAGGCGCAAGGCCAACAGAAAAAGCTTCCGCTCCAGCCCGCCATGATTCAGATGGATGTGGTAGGCTGCCTTGCGCCCCAGCATCAGCTGAGCCAGCATGGCCACAGGCGACAGACGATTGCCGTTGACATAAATCAGGTCGGCATGGCGCAGCAACAATATATGCCTCAAGAATGTACGGCAGCCGTACCAGGCAAAACGAAAGATGTCCGCAATGTTTTTTTCCCCCTGGGAAAGACGGCACTCGGGAACAACAATGGCCTGCGCCCCCAGGGCGCGTAGTCTGTCCACACAGGGGCCCTTCGGAATCAGCACCGTGGCCCGGAAGCCGGTGCGCAGCGCTGCGCGCACAAGTTCCAGAAGTACCTGCTGCCCACCGCCAAGGCTTCCATATTGCTCCAGAAAAACGATATGCTTCACGTTGTCTCTTCCCTATAAAAATTTTTCTGGGAACTCGTCATCACGTCCTGCCTATCACAGAGCCACGTTATTGTGAACTCGGCCCTCCTTTCCTCCCCCACTCCCCCTGCGGGCCCTTCTCCCCTCTGCATTTCCCCGCCGCCGTCACCGTTTTGTAACAAAACCTGCCTACACAGAATATGCCTCATTCTCAGACTATTCCGCAGGAGACGGGACGTGGAAAGCATCTTTCTGCTCATACTGGTATTTCTGGCCATCCTGGCCGCAGTGGACCTTTTCGTGGGCGTCAGCAACGACGCCGTCAACTTCCTCAACTCGGCCATAGGCTCGCGCATCGCCAGCTTCAAGGTCATCATGGTGGTGGCCAGCATCGGTGTGCTGCTGGGCTCCACCTTTTCCAGCGGCATGATGGAGATCGCCCGCAGCGGGGTCTTCAATCCCGAGATGTTCACCTTCAACGAGATCATCATCATTTTCTTCGCCGTGATGATCACCGACGTCCTGCTGCTGGACGCCTTCAACTCCATGGGCCTGCCCACCTCCACCACCGTATCCATCGTCTTCGAGCTGCTGGGCGGTGCCGTGGCCGCGGCCCTCATCAAGATCTCCACCTCGGACATCCTGCTCTCCCAGTTGGGGGACTTCATCAACAGCCAGAAGGCCCTGGCCATCGTGTCCGGCATCCTCATCTCCGTGATGGTGGCCTTCGTGGCCGGTGTGGTGGTGCAGTACATCACCCGCCTGATCTTCACCTTCCACTATGAGCGCATGTACCGCCGCATCGGCGGCATCTTCGGCGGCCTGTCCCTGACGGCCATCTTCTACTTCCTGATCATGAAAGGCGCCAAGGGCGCATCCTTCATGAAGCCGGAATACCTGGCCTGGATCAATGCCCACACCCTGCCCATCCTGCTGGTGCTGTTCGCGGGCCTGAGCGTGGTGCTGCACCTGCTCATGGTGCGCCGCGGCGTCAACATCTTCAAGATCGTCATCCTGGCCGGCACCTTTGCCCTGGCCTTCGCCTTTGCCGGCAACGATCTGGTCAACTTCGTGGGCGTGCCCCTGGCCGCCTGGGAAAGCTGGCAGCAGTACACCGCCAGCGGCATGGCCGCCGATGCCTTCACCATGGAAGGCCTGCGCAAGGCCGTGCAGACGCCCACCTTCTACCTGCTGCTCTCCGGTCTGATCATGGTGCTGACCCTGTGGTTCTCCAAAAAGGCCCACCGCGTGGTGCAGACCTCCATCAACCTGAGCAGCAGCACCCGCGGCGATCAGGAACAGTTCGGCTCCTCCCTGCCCGGCCGCCTCATCGTGCGCGCGGGCCTGAGCGCCAACAAGACCCTGCACCAGATCCTGCCCAATTCGCTCTTCACCGCCCTTGAGAGCCGCATGCAGCCCGTGGAACAGGTCAAGGGCGCGCCCGTGCTGCCCTTCGACCAGGTGCGTGCCGCCATCAATCTGGTGGTCTCCAGCATCCTCATCGCCTCGGCCACGTCCCTCAAGCTGCCCCTGTCCACCACCTATGTGACCTTCATGGTGGCCATGGGCTCCTCCTTTGCCGACGGCGCCTGGAACCGTGAGAGCGCCGTCTACCGCATCTCCGGCGTGCTGGCCGTCATCAGCGGCTGGTTCCTGACCGCCATGTGCGCCTTCAGCGCCTGTGCCCTGGTCACCTGGGCCCTGTTCGAGGGCGGCAGCGTGGTGGCCGTCCTCTTCATGCTGGTGGCCGTGGTCAGCCTGGTGCGCTCCAACTTCTTCGGCAAGAAGAAGGAAGAGAGCAGCTTCGACATCGTGGCCGACAACACCGACAAGGACAGCATCCGCGCCAATATCGGCGCTTCGGTGGACGAAAGCATCGATACCGCCGTGCGTCTGATGCGCGAAGGCCTCACCGCCTTCCAGGCCGAGGACGAGAAGGTCCTGAACCGCTGCAAGAACGAAGCCGTGAACCTTTTCGAAGACATCTCGCGCTCCCGCGGTTCCTACTACCGCATGGCTCTGCGCGGCGGTGGCGACGATTTGGACAACGAAGCGCGGCACATCTACTACCGCATCTTCAACGGCATGAAGGAACTGAGCCATGAGCTGCGCTCGGTGCTGGGCATGTCCGCCAACCACATCGCCAACCGCCACCGCCCCTACAGCGGCGCGCTGGGCGACAATCTGGACCAGATGCTGGGCATCCTGGAAGACGCCGCCCGCCACTTCCGGGCCTATGCCGCGGGCGAAGGCTCCCGCGCCGAGCTCTCGGCCTATGCCGACCACTGCTCTTCCCGCATCAGCAAGATCCAGATCGAGCTTTTGCAGCGCATCGATACCGAAGGCCTGTCCATGCGCAGCAGTGACCTGTATCTGAACTACCTGCAGTTCGCCCGCGCCTTCATCAACCGTTTCACCATCGTGGCCCTGCTGGAACGCGACCTCAACGACGCCTGCCGCCGCAACGCCGCCCGCAAGGAAGAAGAAACGGCTGCCGCTTCGGCCCAGGCCTGAGACCGGCCACAGACGAAACGAGCATCGACGGAAGGGGCTTCTCCCGCATGAGAAGAGAGACCCTTCCTCCCGAACCTCGCTCCCATCAGACCCTTCTTCAGACAGTACGGCATGCATGCCCGGTTGCAGACATGACCGTGCGCCCTCCCGAGGACAGTCCCGGAAGCCTGTCCGCCCATCGGGAATGACAAAGCCCTCCGCATGGAGGGCTTTTTTGCGGCCTGCGGCCTACCGGACATTCTGGAACGCTCCCCGCGTGGAGAAAGGCCAGCCGCACGGCTCCGGAACATCGCCCTGCCTGATGGAGGACCGGGGCAAACTGCTGAAAGTCAGGCACGGCATCCGCCTTCCCTGCCGGAGCATCCCCGAGACGGAGCATCACGGACCGCTTGTCAGACAAGATGGCCTTCCGCCCCCTCCGGCCAGAAATCGCTACGAAACGGGCAGGCTGCCGGGCAGCTCCTGTGCTTCCTCCCGGCGTCGTCCGCTTCCCGGCACCTCCAACACTCCCTTCACTTCCCGTCAGCCCTAAAAGACCGTCATCTGCCCGGATAGCGTCCCGCCCGTGGCGTGCCATGCCGCCAGCCTTATCAAAGCGTATGCCCGACGGAATCCGCCTCTTCATCGCAGGAAGGCCCTTCCCATACTTTCCAGGAGTATTGCGGCCCGAAAGCAAGCGCGAGAAAAAAACTCCGTCCCTCTTCACCCCCAGCATCCCCCCTCCCTCCTCTCTGGCCGTATGGCATGCCTTATTTCAAACAGCCGCCAGACAGCGACGGGGACTTTCGCCCCGACCTGAAGAAAGTTTTTTCGGGGATGGGGAGAGCACGAGAGGGGAAGGGCCAGTTTTTACAAAAAACGCCCCTTCCCCTCTCGTCATTCCCCCGCTCCACAGCCCCTCCACAACAAAAAAAGCGGGGCAGTCACCTGCACCCGCTTTTACCGGAAAAACAAAGGAACGTGGATGTGTTACTTCTTTTCGCCGCTATGCTTGAGGCTCTGGCCGTGCTGCATGAAGTAGACCTGTTCGGCCAGATTGACGGAACGCCGCCAGATGCGGGTCAGGGCTCGCACCACCAGCAAGGTATGCATGACAAGCTGGGGATCGGGACGCTTGCCTTCTTCCTGACGCAGCAGCTCCAGCAGGCGCTGCACGATGCGCATCTCGTTCTGCAGGGCCTCGTCCTCGCAGTTGCGCAGGGCCAAGGCTTCCTCTCCGTTGCCTTCGCGGAAGCAGTCCATGGCGCGCATGAAGGCCTCGCGGGCACGCTGCATCATGCCGCAGACCTCGTCCGCCAGGATACGCCGCCCGGGCACGTCTTCCATGAGCACGGTCTGCTCGGTCACTGTCACGGCCTCGTCACCGATGCGCTCCAGATCCACCACCATGCGCAGGGCGGCCACCACGAAGCGCAGATCACCGGCCACGGGCTTGATGCGGGCCATGAGGCGCAGGCACAGCTCGTCGATCTCGTTTTCCAGGGCATCGATGGCCGTATCACCGTCACAGACGGCGATGGCGCGCACGGCCTCGCCTTTTTCATAGGAACGCGCAGCCTCTTCCAAAGCGATGTCCACTTGCGCATACATGACCAGCAGGCGCGTGCGCAGCGTGGCCAGCATGTGCTGGGGCGTGTAATCCTGAAGAACCATTAACCGAACCTGCCTGTGATGTAGTCTTCCGTCTCTTTCTGGGACGGACGGGTGAAGATGACGTCCGTGCTGTCGCTTTCCACCAGACGGCCCATGTAGAAGAAGGCCGTCCGGTCGGAGATGCGGGCCGCCTGCTGCATGCTGTGGGTCACGATGATGATGGTCAGGCCTTCCTTGAGCTCCACGATGCTCTCTTCCACCTTGCGGGTGGCGATGGGGTCCAGGGCGCTGGCGGGCTCGTCCATGAGCAGCACCTGCGGTTCCACGGCCAGGGCACGGGCGATGCACAGACGCTGCTGCTGGCCGCCGGAAAGGCCCAGGGCCGAGGAGGAAAGGCGGTCTTCCACTTCGTTCCAGAGGGCGGCGCGGCGCAGGGCCAGCTCCACCTTCTCGGTGATGAGGTTCTCGTCCTTGACGCCGTTGACGCGCAGGCCGTAGGCCACGTTCTCGAAGATGCTCTTGGGGAAGGGGTTGGGCTTCTGGAAGACCATGCCCACCTTCTGCCGCAGGCGCACCACGTTGGTGCGGGGCTGGTTGACGTCCTCGCCGTCCAGCATGATGCGGCCTTCCACCCGGCAGCCGGGGATCAGGTCGTTCATGCGGTTGAGACAACGCAGGAAGGTGGACTTGCCGCAGCCGGAAGGGCCGATGAGGGCCGTGACGCCGCCGGCCTCGAAATCCAGGCTGACATCCTGCAGGGCGTGGGAAGCGCCGTAATAGACGTTGATCTTCTGCGCCGAAAGTGCTGTTGCCATAACTACTCCTGCACGGGCGTCCGGGGGGCGTCCGCGCGCCTCAAGGTAAAGATGATGGCCGTGCTGCCGTCTTCCGCCGGGCTCTCCGCCCAGATGCGGCCGCCGTGCCGTTCGATCACATGTTTGCAAATGGCCAGGCCCAGGCCCGTGGAATTCTGCCCGCGATGGCGCTCCACCTGATAGAAGCGCTCGAAGATGCGCGGCAGATCGTCCGCCGGGATGAGCACGCCGTCGTCCACCACACGGATGACCACGTCGTCGCCTTCCACCCGGCCCGTGACGCGGATGGCCGTCTCTTCTTCGGCATAGCGGCAGGCGTTCTCTAGCAGGTTGCGGAACACCAGCGTCAGCAGGCGGTCGTCGGCCAGTACGGGGGGCAGTTTTTCCAGATGGCCTTCCAGACGCAGCTTGCGTTCCTGCAGGCGGGTCTGGCACAGGCTGCCCGCCTCATCGAGGGTGGCGGCGCATTCCGTGGGGCAGAGCTCCAGGGCGCCTCCCTGCCCTTCCAGACGGGCCAGCACCAGCAGATCCTCCAGCATGCGGGCCAGGGAACAGCTGTGACGGTAGATGATGGCCGCAAAGTGCTGCGCCTGTTCCGAGGAATCCATGCTGAGCAGGGTCTCGGCATAGCCCTGGATGGCGGTCAGCGGCGTACGCAGCTCATGGGAGACATTGGCCACGAAATCGCTGCGGATGCGCTCCAGCTGCATCAGGTCGCTGATGTCGCGGAAGACCAGCACCGCGCCCAGACGGGCATCGGCCAGTACGGGCAGGGAGATGAGCACCGAGAAGACCCGGCCGCCCAGATGCAGCTGCACCTGGCGCAGGGAACGGGGCACATCCAGATCCTCGTCCCCGTTGCCGGAGGACGAGCGGGCCACCTGGGCGGAGCGCAGCATGGCATCCACGGCATCCTGCAGTTCGGGCGAGGGGATCACCTCGATGACCGGGCTGCCCGCCATGTCGGTCACCTGGGGGAAGAGGCGGGCAAAGGCGCCGTTGCAGCGGCGGATGCGGCCCTGCGGCCCCAGCACCAGCACGCCGTCGCTCATGGTGTTGAGCACGCTCTCCAGCTGGGCGGTCTTGTCCGAGGCGATGCGCACCTGCTCGCCGATGCTGTCGGCCATGCGGTTCACGGCTTCGGCCAGGGGGGCGAACTCCGTGCCCGGCAGACGGCGCAGGCGGCGTTGCAGGCGGCCGCGGGAAATGGCCGAGACCACGTCCACCATCTGGCCCAGGGACCGCCGCATGGCGCCGGAGATGAAGGCGGCCAGCACCACGGCCAGTACCACGGCCAGCAGGATCATGGGCGCGAAGACGTGCAGGCGCTTCTGGATGAGCAGGTTCACGCTGTCCAGCGGCAGGGCCAGACGCAGGATGCGTCCGTCAGGCAGGTTGCGGGCCGCGTAGGCAAAATTCTTGTGCAAGGTGCCGCTGGCGCGCAGGGAGTAGCCCTGCCCTTCGCTGCGGGCCTGCACCACTTCGGGCCGGTCGCCGTGGTTGTCCATGCCTTCGGGCGAAACGCCGCCGGTCTCCGCCAGCACGTTGCCGTCGGCATCCAGCAGCGAAAGCCGCAGGTCGGGCAGGTCGAGCACCCGGACCAGGACCTCCAGATCGTTTTCGCCGCGCAGCATCAGTTCGCCCGCCACGCGCGCCTCGCGCAGCAGACCGGTACGAGCTTCATCGAGCTGGCGCTCTTCCAGCCATTCGCGCGTCAGCCACAGGGAAAGCCCCGCGGCCACCGCGGCCACCAGCAGGATGGCCCAGAAGATCCGGGCCCTAAAAGAACGGAACATCCCCGTCATCTCAGCCTCTCAAACGGTAACCGACGCCGCGCACGGTCTCGAGCGCGGCGGCTTCTTCACCCAGTTTGGCCCGCAGACGCCGGACATGCGTGTCCACCGTACGGGCATAGCCTTCGAACGAATATCCCCAGACCGCGTTGAGCAGCTGTTCGCGGGTGCGCACGGCGCCCGCATGCCGCATGAGGTCTTCCAGCAGACGGAACTCCGTGGCCGTCAGGGCCACTTCCTGCCCGTCCAGGGTCACGCGGTGGGCCTCCACATCCAGCAGCAGGGCCCCGCGGCACAGGGCCGTGCCCATGCCGGGGCGGTTGCCGCGGCGCAGGATGGCCCGGATGCGCAGCACCAGTTCCCGGACGCTGAAGGGTTTGACCACATAATCATCGGCCCCCAGGGTCAGGCCCACAATGCGGTCCACTTCCTCGCCGCGGGCCGTGAGCATGAGCACGGGGATGGCCGCCGTGACCGGCTGGGCCTTGAGCCTGCGGCAGACATCGCAGCCGTCCATGCCGGGCAGCATGAGGTCCAGCACCACCAGGTCGGGCAGCTCGGAGGTCGCCATGTGCAGCCCCCCCAGCCCGTCGGCCGCTTCCAGTACCGCAAAGCCTTCGCGCTCAAGGTTGAAGCGCAGCAACTGGCGGATATCGTTTTCGTCTTCAATAACAAGTATGCGTTGCATGGAGTCTTCCTTTGCCTTGGAGAAGTAGTGCCTTTCCCATGCGCCAGCAATGCGCCTGAAAGGTTACAATTGTGTGACAGGCCCGTAAAAACCACGGTTTTCAAAGTGTCTCCGCATCTTCGCCGAGGCGTCACATTTCTGTAACAAAGCCTGAGGAAAAGGGAGGTGCTTCGGGATCGAGCCGAAGCAAAGACTTTTTTCCTTTGAAAGGAGCACTATCATGAATTTCGCCAAAACTCTGGTCCTTACCTGTGCCGCCCTGGGTCTGAGCGTGGCCGCCCACGCCCAGGATATCGTCGTCAACGGCTCCACCACCGTGCTGCCCGTCATGCAGAAGGCCGCCGAATCCTTCATGGCCGCCAACCCCGACATCAAGCTGGTGATCTCCGGCGGCGGTTCCGGCAACGGCATCAAGGCCCTGGGCGAAAAGCAGTGCGACGTGGCCATGAGCTCCCGCGACATCAAGGACAAGGAACGCGCCGCCGCTGAAAAGAAGGGCGTGAAGCCCGTGCGCATCGCCGTGGCCGTGGACGCCATCGTGCCCGTGGTCAACCCCGAGAACCCCGTGAAGGACCTGACCCTGGAACAGCTGTCCTCCATCTATGCCGGCAAGGTGCGCAACTGGAAGGAACTGGGCGGCCAGGATGCCCCCATCGTGGTCATCTCCCGCGATACCTCTTCCGGTACCTTTGAATCCTGGCAGGAACTGGTCATGAAGAAGGAACGCGTCACCCCCGCCGCCCTGATGCAGGCCTCCAACGGCACCGTGGTGCAGGCCGTGGCCAAGAACAAGAACGCCATCGGCTACATCGGCCTGGGCTATCTTGACAAGAGCGTCAAGGGCCTGACCGTGAGCAAGGTGGCCGCCAGCGCCAAGACCGCTCTGGACGGCGAATGGCCCATCGCCCGCGAACTCTACATCTTCACCAACGGCGATCCCAAGGGCGGCGTGAAGAAGCTGGTGGACTACCTGCTGGCCGCCGACAAGGGCCAGAAGGACGTCCTGGCCGTGGGTTACGTTCCCCTGCAGCATTAAGCCCGCAGCACCGGGCAGACGCTCCCCCTCTCCTTCCGGGGGCCTCTGCCCGGTCCCCCGCAAGGGGAAAGGGCCCGTGCCGGTCTGAGGGATCATACCGGCGTACGTCCCCCTTTCCCCCGTTTTTCCGCTTTTTTCCCGCTTCCTCCAGCGGGCGCGTCCCGCAAGGAAACCTTCGGAGAAAACCATGTTCAGCTCTTCCCACGAGCGGGCCATCCGCATCTGCCTCACCGCCATCGCGGCCTCGTCCCTGCTGGCGCTGGCAGGTATCGTCATCTTCCTGTTCACCGAAGGCCTGCCCCTGTTCCGGCATGTGAGCCCGCTGGACTTTTTGCTGGGCGACCTCTGGTACCCCACGGAAGATCCCGGCCTGTTCGGCATTTTCCCGTTGCTGGTGGGTTCCGTGGCCGTCACCGTGCTCTCCTCGCTGCTGGCCGTGCCTCTGGGCGTCATGACGGCCGTGTACCTGGCCGAGATCGCCCCGCCCTTCGCCCGCCGCGTCATCAAGCCCTTCGTGGAACTGCTGGCGGCCCTGCCTTCGGTGGTGCTGGGCTTTCTGGGCATGGTGGTGCTGGCGCCCATCCTCCAGGACGTGCTGGGCGCCGCCACGGGCCTCAACCTGCTCAATGCCTCGCTGGTGCTGGCCATCATGAGCCTGCCCACCATCTGCTCCGTCTCCGAGGACGCCCTGCGCGCCGTGCCCCGCTCCCTGCGTGAGGCCTCCCTGGCGCTGGGCGCCACCCGCTGGGAGACCATCGTGCGCGTGGTGGTGCCCGCGGCCCTGTCCGGCATCGGCACGGCCATCATGCTGGGCATGTCCCGCGCCATGGGCGAGACCATGGTGGTGCTCATGGCGGCCGGCGGCGCGGCCATGCTGCCCCAGTCCCTGCTGGACCCCGTGCGGCCCATGCCCGCCTCCATCGCCGCCGAAATGGCTGAAGCCCCCTTCCGCAGCGACCATTACTACGCCCTGTTCGCCACAGGTATCGTCCTGTTCCTGATGACGCTGGCATTCAACATGATCGCTTCCCGCATTGCCGAAAAACACCGCCAGGTGGGCTCGGCCAGCCTTTAAGGAGCCCTTCCATGCCTCTTGCGACACCCGATCCGCGCCGCCGCCTTTTCGTCCAGGGCGCCATGCTCGGCACCCTGCGGCTGGTGGCCGCCTTCAACGTCATCCTGCTGGTGGCCATCTGCCTTTTCCTGCTGGTGCAGGGCCTGCCCGCCCTCAGCTGGGAATTCCTCTCCACGCCGCCCCGCGAGATGATGACCGCCGGCGGCATCCTGCCCTGCATCGTGGGCACGGCCATCCTGGCCCTGGGCTCCCTGCTGCTGGCCTTCCCCCTGGGGGTGGCCACGGCCGTCTACCTGCATGAATACGCGGGCAACACCCCCTTCGCCCGCATGGTGCGCCTGGGGGTCAACAACCTGGCCGGGGTGCCTTCCGTGGTCTTCGGCCTGTTCGGGCTTTCGTTCTTCGTGACCTTCTGCGGCATGGGCGTCAGCATCCTGTCCGGCATCCTGACCCTGGCGGTGCTGACCCTGCCCGTGATCATCAGCACCGCCGAGGAGAGCCTGCGCTCCGTACCCGACACCTACCGCCAGGCCTCCCTGGCCCTGGGTGCCGGCAAGGCCCAGACCATCACCCGCGTGGTCCTGCCCTGCGCCATGCCGGGCATGCTCACCGGCGCCATCCTGGGCGTGGCCCGCGCCGCCGGTGAAACGGCCGCCATCATGTTCACCGCCGCCGTCTTCTATACGCCCAAGAACCCGGACTCCATCTTCAGCTCGGTCATGGCCCTGCCCTATCACATGTACGTGCTGGCCACCGCCGGCACGGACATCGAGAAGACCCGCCCGCTCCAGTACGGCACGGGCCTGGTCCTCATCCTGCTGGTGCTGGGCATGAACCTGCTGGCCATCATCCTGCGCGACCACCTGCAGCGCCGCCACCACGCCTAGACGCCATCCGCCACAGGCTGATTTTTGGGGGACTTCCTGCTCCGGCAGAGAGGTCCCCTTTTCCGTTTCCCCCCTGCCACAACACACGTCTTCCGCAGGCCGCGGAGCCGCGCAGGGGGCCTTTCCCGGCACACCGCCTCACCAGATGCTCCGACGGCGATAAGAAAGATCGGAGTCTGCCCAGCCTCCCCCGGTCCCTGCCGTGCGGCCCCCTCTTGCACCCCGGCCTGAGCGATCCCCATCCGGGAAGATGTCCTCTTCCGCCTCCCGCGTTCTCTCCGGTCACACCAAAAACGCAAACGGGCCGGAAGGGAAATCCCTTCCGGCCCGTCATCTTGCCATATGATGTTTGCCGTCCCCGGCTACGGCAACAGGGTCACGCTGCCTTCATGCACGCTGATGCGATGCACCAGCACGCCCAGCACACCGGCGATGTCCAGTTCCGAGGTATCCACGATGACGGCATCGGCAGCGGGGCGCAGAGGCGCCACGGCCCGGTTGCGGTCCAGGGAGTCACGCTGGCGGATCTGCTCGGTCAGCGTCACCAGATCGGCTTCCACCCCGCGGGCGGCCAGGTCGCGCAGACGGCGCAGGGCGCGCACTTCGGGCGATGCATCCAGGAAGAATTTGAAGCGGGCGTCAGGAAAGACCACCGTACCCATGTCACGGCCTTCCACCACCAGCGGCGTGGCTTCGCCCATGGCCCGCTGGGCCTCGCGCAGCACCTCGCGCACCACGGGCACCGTGGCGATGCGGGCGGCCAGCATGCCCACCTGCTCGGTGCGCACTTCGCCGCGGATGGGCACGCCGTTGCAGCACACCGTGGAGGCCCGTCCCTTGCCGGACAGGCTGAAGGTCCACTGGCGGCACTTCTCGCGCAATTCCTCTTCGGGCAGGGTCTCCGCACCGGGCCCCAGCTTGAGGGCCAGGCAACGGAACATGGCGCCGGTATCCAGATAAGCCACATGCAGGCTTTCGGCCAGCTGCTGGGCCAGCGTGGTCTTGCCCACACCGGCGGGGCCGTCCAGGGTCACCACAGGCAGGGTCGTCTTCATCCCCGCACCTCCTGCATCCACTGTTTCATGGCCTCAAGGAAGGCCGTGTTCTCTTCGTCGCTGCCCACGCTCACGCGCAGGTGATCGGGCAGGCTGTAGCTTTTGAGCGGCCGGATGATGATGCCGCGCTGCAGCAGGGCCTCAAAGCAGGCCGCCGCCGTACCGCAGCCTTCGGGCAGCTGCATCATGATGAAGTTGGCGGCGCTGGGCCACACCGTGCATCCCAGGGCGCGCAGGCCTTCGGTCAGGCGACGGCGACCGGCGCGCACGCATTCCAGCGTGGCGGCCCGGAAGGTGCTGTCCTGCAGCACGGCGATACCGGCTTCTTCGGCCAGGATGTTGACCGAGAACGGCAGGCGGGCCCGCCAGTAATACTGGGCCAGCTCGGCCGGCAGGATGCCGTAGCCCAGGCGCAGCCCGGCCAGACCGTAGCTTTTGGAGAAGGTGCGCATGATGGCCACGTTGTCCGGGATGTCACCGGAGGCCAGCAGGGAGAAGCGGGCCTCGTCCTCGGGGCTGTCGCCCGCAAAGTCCATGTAGGCCTCGTCCACCACCAGCAGGCAGTGGGGGAAGCGCTCGCCAAGGCGCTGCGCCAGGCGGCGCACGTCGGCCAGCGGCGGGCAGTAGCCGGAGGGATTGTCCGGCGTGGTCACGAAGACCAGGCGGGTGTCATCGTCCACCAGGGCGAAGAGCGCGTCGAGATCGAAGCTGAAATCCGGGTTGAGGGGATGGCGGCGCACTTCCACGCCGCAGACCTGCGCCTGGATGGGATAGATGCTGAAGCAGGGCTCGAAGCAGACCACGGAATGCTTGCCCGGCACCAGGAGCATACGGATCAGCATGTCGATGATCTCGTCCGAGCCGTTGCCCACCACCACCTGATCGGGGCTGACGCCGTGCGTGCGGGCCAGGGCCGCCACCAGGCGGGGGTTGCCGCCCTGGGGATAGCGGAAGGCTGTCCCGGCGTGCAGGCCCAGGGCTTCCTTCACCAGGGGCGAGACGCCCAGGGGGTTCTCGTTGCTGGCCATTTTGACGACCTTGGACAGGCCGTATTTCTCCTGAATTTCGGCAATGGACATGCCGGGAACATAGGCGCTCAGGGCGGCTATTTCCGGGCGCACGGCGCAGGTGTACATACAGACTCCAGATGCAAAGAAAAAAGGGCCGCCGCAAGTGCGGCGGCCCGAGAAACCGTTGTCAGTTCCCGATCCGGCCGGGACTTACCTGTTGGGGCGAACGGTCAGCACAGGCATGGACGCGTTCTTGACGACCTTTTCGGCCACGGAGCCGAAGAGGATGCGGTCGATGCCCTTGCGACCGTGGGTGCCCATGACGATGAGGTCGGCGCCTTCGTCATTGGCACGGGTCAGGATCTCTTCAGCGGCGTAGCCGATGAGCACCTGGCCCTTGGCTTCCACGCCGGGGAAGTTTTCGGCCACGAAAGCGTCCATGGACTTTTCAGCGCCGGAGACGATCTCGCCCACGAAGTTTTCGATGGTGTTGGGCGGCACATGGAAGCCCACATACTGGCTCAGCGAGGGAGCCGTGTAGACGACGATGATGCTGGCCCCCAAGCCCTTGGCCAGCATGGTGGCGTACTCTGCCACGGCCGCGCTGTGTTCGGAAAGGTCAACCGCGCAAAGAATCTTCTTGATTTCCTTCATGGTACGCTCCATTACCGCCCAAACGGACAGAAGTAAAATGTTGAAAATCCGGTTCCATCAGGAAAGGGGGGATGGCCCTTTTCTCGTCGGCTCCAGAGCCGGCGCAGCCTTTTTTTCCCTTACAACCTCAATGTAAGGACTTTCCCCGCACAAGACAAGGCCTTTTCTCCAATTTGTGCCAAAAAGCACAAACCTTCTTCCTATTCCTTGTCCTTGCGGCGCGGCCCGTTCTTGTGGCGGCAGGTCAGGCTCTCCACATCGATGCGCAGGATATTCACGCGGGCCAGGGCGGCATCGGGCGTGGGGCGCGGGCAGCGCGCGTCAAAGCGCAGGCTGATGGCGTCCAGGGCACGGCGCTTCTCTTCCGTATCGGTCACTTCGCTCACCCGGCCGGTACCGCAAAGGCTGCGGAAGTGGGTGGTGGATTTTTCGCGGATGATGCACACGTCCACAGCCGTGGAAAAGCCCACCCGGCCATCCCGGCGCAGCACGTCGATCTTGCGTCCTTCCAGGGCGCAATGGATGTAGATGCGCCCGTCCAGCCAGACATGGTTGAAGGGCAGCACATAGGGGAAATCCCCGGTCTGAAAAGCCACGAACAGCGATTCCGCCTTGTTGAGGATCTCGCCGGGCAGGGCCGGATCCTCGCTCAGTTCCACGCGGCTGACGATCTTTTCCATGATGTTCTCTCCTCCCCTTGCAGGATAACGGGCCCGCGGGCTCAGGACAAGCGTCCCGTCCCGGCGGACCAGGCAAAAAAGTGGCCGCCGTCCAGTTCTCCGGCGGCATCGGCCCCGGGCAGGGGCAGGCCCTGACGGCAGCGGTCCCAGCAGCGCACCAGCGCCTGACGGTCCGCCCCGTCGGGATGGCGGGCGGCCTCGGCCAGACGGGCCGCACGGGCGGGCGTCATGGGATGGTGGCCCGGTTTGCCCGCCAGCGCCACCAGACGCGGATTGACCCGCCCCTGGCAAAAAAAGCCGCCCAGCACCTCGTTGCCGTTGTCCTGCAACAGGCGGCGGGCCGCCGCAAGACACTGGCGGGAATGGTCCGAACCGGGGCGCGTGCCGTGGGTACCGAAAAAAAAGACGCGCTTGCCGCGTATGCCCTGCCACAGGCGCAGGCTGCGGCTGTCGGGCAGGCCCCGGCGCACCCAGAAACCCAGAAGCAGCGTCCCGGCATGGTCGAGCAGGGGCGGATGCCCCGTGGGGAATACGGGGGCCCCGGTGGCTCCGGCCAGGGCATCGGCCAGAAAACGCGTATTGCCGGTGATGCTGGAGCAAAGGATGCACGGCGGCAGGGAAAGCTGAGGGATGATGTCTGTCATGGCTGTCATGATGGTGTGGGCTGCCGCCCGCCGCCAGGCCAGCATCACGGTATCAGCGGAGCGCGGCGCACAGAGGCGGGAGCGACATGCAAAAAAATACGACCGGCGCCGGGGCCTGCCTGCGGCCATCATCCGGCCGCACGGTGACGGGCCTTGCAAGGCCGGAGCGGAAAAATACGTCCGAAAGCCCGGTAGTCCTGGGCCCGGCGTTCCAGGACCGCCATGTCCAGCAGCTCCACCCGCCGCCGCTCCAGGCGGATGGCGCCTTCCCGGGCCAGCTTGTTGAGTTCCCGGCTCAGGCTCTCGCGGCTCAGGCCCAGCAGACGGGCCATGAGCTCCCGGGTACCGGGCAGTTCCAGCTGACGGCGCCCTTCCTCCATGCGGGAGCGGTGCAGCAGCCATCCGGCTACCCGCCGGGAGACCGAAATCATCCCCTGCGAGCCGGCCACCTTGTTGACGAACAAACGCTGCCGCGCCGCCAGCACCTGCAAAAGCCAGCGGGCCAGCCGGGGATTCCCGTCCAGCAGCCTGTCCATGGTGGCCCGCTCCAGCCAGAGCAGGCGCCCCGGCCCCAGGGCCACGGCCGTAGCAGGCAGAGGGGCCTCGTAGAACAGGGCCCCCGGATCGGGGAAGGCCCCGCCGCGGGTCAGGTGCAGGACGTACTCCCTGCCCTGCGGGCCCATTTTGACCAGTTTCACCTCGCCGGACAAGACGAAGGGCACATGACGTATCTCGTCCCCTTCACGGAACAGGACATCGCCCGCCCGCATCTCGGCCAGACGGCCCGTGCCCAGCACAAGACCGGTCTCCCTCTCGTCCAGCCAGCGGCCCAGCGGGCTGTGGCGCAGGGCATCCCGCAGGCTCTGGGGATCGGGGGGGCGGTTCCCTTTTTTCTGGTCCATGCGCGACCTCCATGAAAGCTTTGCCCCCGCGGACACAGGGGCAGGAAAAAAAGCCGGACGGGAAAGCAGCCCCGCCGGCCAAAAACACAGGGGAAGACCGCGGTCACGGCCTTCCCCTGCAAAAGAATCTTAGCCCAGGATCGCCTTGAGGTCTTCGTCGGGCGTGGTCACGGGCATGATGTTCCACTGTTCCACCAGCACCTTGAGGATGTTGGGGGACACGAAGGCAGGCAGCGTGGGCCCGAGGCGGATGTTCTTCACGCCCAGGGCCAGCAGGGTCAGCAGGATGCTCACGGCCTTCTGCTCGTACCACGAAAGCACCAGCGACAGCGGCAGGTCATTGACGCCGCACTTCAGGGCATCGGCCAGGGCCAGGGCCACACGCACGGCGGCGTAGGCGTCGTTGCACTGGCCCACGTCCAGCAGGCGAGGGATGTCGCCCAGGCTGCCCAGCTCCTTGTCGAAGAAGCGGAACTTGCCGCAGGCCAGGGTCAGGATCAGGCAGTCGGCCGGGATCTTCTCCACCAGTTCGGTGTAGTAGTTGCGGCCGGGACGGGCGCCGTCGCAACCGCCCACCAAAAAGATGTGGCGCAGCTTGCCCTGGGCCACGGCATCCAGCACGGCGGGCGCGGCACCCAGCAGGGTCTCGCGGCCAAAGCCGGTCAGCACTTCCTTTCCGGGCACGTCTTCGGCGAAGCCGGGCAGCTCCAGGGCCTTCCGGATGACGGCCGAGAAGTCACGCCCCTGGCAATGGACCAGACCGGGCCAGGACACGTTGCCGGAGGTGAAGACCTTGTCGGCGTAGTCTTTGGGGTCCTGGATGCAGTTGGTGGTGAAGAGCACCGCGCCGGGGAAGGCGGGCAGCTCCTTCTGCTGGTTCTGCCAGGCCGTGCCGTAATGCCCGGCCAGATGCGGGAAGGCATGCAGCAGCGGATAGGCGTGGGCGGGCAGCATCTCGCCGTGGGTGTACACGTTGATGCCCGTATCGCGGGTCTGCTCCAGCAGGGCCAGCAGGTCGGGCAGGTCGTGGCCGGAGATGAGGATGGCCTTGCCCTTGCGCCGGCCCAGGGAGACGGGCGTGGGCACGGGCGTGCCGAACGTACCGGTATTGCCCGCTTCCAGCAGCTCCATGGCGCGCAGGTTGGCCTTGCCGCATTCCAGCACCAGCCCCAGCCAGCCGTTGAGGTCGTGGCTCTCGGGATCCAGTTCGGTGCCGGCACGCAGGCCGCGATACAGGAAGGCGGCCACGTCGGGATCACGCTGGCCCAGCTCGGCGGCATGGTCGGCATAGGCGGCCACGCCCTTGAGGCCGTAGAGCAGGATCTGCATGGCGGAGCGCACGTCCTCGTCGTCGGACAGGCGGTCGATGGCGGTTTCCCGCAGATCCAGGGCAGCCAGAGGGGTGGGGGCCGGGGCATCGGACACACGGGCGGCCAGGGCCGTGGTGCGCTCCAGGCATTCTTCCTGCACGGCGCGCAGGGAGACGGGATCGAAATTCACATTGGTCAGGGTGGAGAACAGGGCCTTGAAAGCGAAGTCGTCGGTGGCGGTGTCCACGATGCCGGCGTCACGGGCCATCAGGGCCACGGCCGCCAGTTCGCGCAGCTGCCAGACCAGCTTGTCCTGCTGGATGGCCACGGCCTCGTTCTTGCCGCAGATGCCAAGGCGGGTACAGGCCTTGCCCTTGGAGGTCTGTTCACACTGGTTGCAAAACATGGGGGGCTCCTTGTGCTGAGGGGGATGGGTGTATGTCCATGACACTAGAACACATCTCCCCGGCTACAACTGTGACCATCGTCACAAAACAAGGAATCTTTTCACAGATCCGCCGGACTGCCGGACGATGTGCGGGAGCTCCCGCCCCGTGCGCTCACTTCCAGAAGCGTTTCCAGCCGGAGGCGGGCTCCTCACGGCCGCTCTGCAAACTGCCACCCAGCCCCAGCCGGTGATCCAGTTCCGCCAGCCACGCCGCGGCCGCCGCGCCGTATTCCAGCTCCAGGGAGCGGTGGCAGGACAGCACGTCCTCCACTCTGCCCCGCCAGAACGACAGCTGCGGTTCCAGCAGGTCGAGGTCGGGATGCCTGTCCACCAGCGTGCGCAGCCCGGCGCTCACACCTTCCGCATCGCACAGCCGGGCCAGCTGGCGACGGCGCTTCCAGCCCGGACGCCCCTGCGACCAGACCAGGGCCAGATGCAGGACGAAACGCTCGTCCGCCGTGGCCTTCCGCCGCCGGTTGCCGGGCAGTATGCCCCGCACGGCGCCCAGGACGGCAGTGGTGCCGCTGCTGACGGCTCCGGCCACGGCCTGTCCCGCACCGATGACGGCACCGGCACCGGAGCTCACGGCCCCCACGACGGCCGTACCGCCGCGCGCCACCGCCTGACCGGCAGAAGCGGCCCCGTCGCTCACCGCACCGATGACCGCGCTGGTGCCGCTGCTCACCATGTCCGCCACGGCCCCTGCCCCGCTGCCGACGCTCCCCATGACGGCACTGCCACCGCGCAGCACGGCTTTTTCCGCACTGGCGGCACAATCGCCCACAGCATGGATGACGGCACTCGTGCCGCTGCCCAGGGCATCCGCCATGGCACCGGCCCCATTGCTGACCGCTCCGGCCACGGCCTGTCCCGCACCGATGACGGCACCGGCACCGGAACTCACGGCCTCGGCCACGGCCGTGCCGCCGCGCGCCACGCTCTGGGCGGCGCCCCGGGTCTTTTCCAGGGCGCTGTCGGCCACGGTGCCCACGGTCTCCGAGATCTTCTGCCCCATGGAGGCAGGCAAGTTCACCAGCTGCTTGCGGAAGGCCTCCACGATGGCCCCCACGGTCTCCCGGGAGATCTCCGCCAGCATGGTGCCCGCCTCCCGGACGCAGGCCTGCTGCCGGGCCTCTTCCCTGCCCAGGGCAGCGAAACGGAAGGCACTGCGCGTGACCACACCGGCCCGGATGGCCAGCAGGCAGTTGGCCGCCCCGTCGATGACGGCGGACGTACACTGCTGCATCATGGGCCCCATGAGCGGCACGCTGGAGGCCGCCATGGCGGGTGTGACCGCGGGCAGCAGCTCGTTCATGCTCTCGGTGATGGTCCTGGGGATGTCCAGGGCCTCGATGGAAAAGGAAATGAACGTGGCCGAGGAGACCGTGCTGTAGACGCTCCACAGCTCTGCCGGGGTGGGACGCTGGTTGTAGATGCCGGAGACCCGCCAGACCATGCGCGCCAGCGAGACGAACACGATGAGCGCATCCAGACGGCCGTTCTGGGACAGGGCCGTGCCCAGGAACACCCGTTTGGCGCTGTTGCGGATCTCTTCCCCGGCACGGGCGTCCAGCACGTCGAGGGCCTTTTCCAGAAAATGCTCATCCGTGGCGCGGAGGCCTGCGGCACGGACATGGGGATTCTTCTTCAGGCGGCGTTCCAGTTCACGGGCAAAGGCCTGACGGTCCGCCTCCGTAGGATCGTCACGCAAGACCAGGCGGGGCGCACGGGCAAACCAGGCCAGGCCCAGCCAGAGCACGGCGCCTGCCTCCAGCGCCAGCAGGGACACGAAGGCCAGCCAGCCCCAGCCGGGAGCCAGCACTTCCACCGTCTGGAAGGCCGTCAGGTCCAGCTGGACCAGCAACATCAGGATAACGAGCATGAAAAGGGCCGCAGCCGCTTTCAGCAAAGTCGAGATAAACGTCATGTCAGCTCCCTGTACGAAGGAAGGATGAGGGGCCCCGCCCGCGAAGAACAGTCACGAGAGCAGGCACGGGCCTGCCGGAGCGGCTCTGCCGCGCGACGGAACCGTTCACAACTCAACACGGGGCGCGTCAGCAGGATGTCAGGAACGGGGGATAGGGATCTGCGGAGCACCGAAGGCCCCGGAAAGGAGGAAGGAAGGCGCAGGCGCGTGCACTCCCCGGCAGGGCCGCCGGAACGATCCGTGGCCAGGGACGCGACCTGTCAAAAAAGGACGGCAGGAGGACCTGCCGTCCCGTGACTCACTTCAGAGCGGCGACACGGTCAGCCAGAGCCATGATGGTGTTGGCGTAGACCGTGGAGTGGTTGTAGCGCATCAGCAGGGCATGCTGGCGCTCGCGGGAAAGCCCGGCCTTCCAGCCGTGCCGGGCAAGATAGTGGGAAAGGCTGGCCACGGCATCGGGCACGGTGAACAGGTCCACACGGCCGTCGCCGTCGCCGTCCGCACCGTAGGTGGCGATATTGGACGGCATGAACTGGCACAGGCCCACGGCGCCGTAGATGGAACCGGGCAGATGTTCCGGCGGCACGCGGTCGCGCAGCATGTGTTCCACCAGGGCCCTGGTCTCCTTGTAGGCCCAGTCCGCACGCTTGGGCATGGTCTCGGCGATCCAGTCCATGTGCCGCTCATGGTCGCGCAGCTGCGGCAGCCAGTCGCTGATGCTCTCCGGCGTCCGGCTCACGGCCATGCTGGCCAGGGTGTAGAAGGCGTTCTCCGAGGTATCGCCCAGCACCTTGCCGAGGCGGGTCTCCACGAACAGCAGGGACGCCGCGATGGACGAAGGGACGCCGTAGCGCTGTTCCGCCTGACGGAAGGCCTTGCTGTTGGCCGTGATGAACTGGCGGCACAGACGCGCGTTGGCGTCCGTGACCACGCCCTTGTAATACTGCGCCTGCGGCTTGTCCGAAGGCGGCGCGGGAAAGAACTTGCGATTGTAGAGGGCCTTGATCTTGCGGCCCATGGGCGACTGGGTGGGCGTGGCGGGCAGGCCCGCCAGCAGGGCGTCCACCCTGGGCCCGGAGATGCCGTCGGCAGCCAGGCGGCGCGACAGATCCTGCCACACGGGGGCCACGGCCGGAGCGGACGGGCGTGCGGTGGTCCTGGGCGCGGGGGACGCCACGGGCGTCACCGCAGCCGGAGCCGCGGGGGAAGGCCCGAGGGAACGCTCCCTGATGCCGTCATCGCCGCCGCCATCCGCGGACGGCGGCTCCAGGATCACGGTGCCGCCGGCCACCACGTCATCCACGGGCTCCTTGCCGCCGCAGGCAGCCGGCAACAGGCAGAACAGGGCACACAGGACAAGGCGCAGGGCCCCGCGCCCGTCCCTGATGGAGATGCTCATGCTAAACCTCCTGGAAAGTCCAGACCACACGTCCCAGCATGCGGCGTTGCAACAGGGCGGCATCCAGGAACGTTTCGGGGTAATCCGGGGACTGGGCCCTCAGGACATAGCCCTGCTGCGGGCCGTCCAGAAACACCTGGCGGACCACCACGCCTTCCAGCGGGGCGAACAGGGCATAGGTCCTGCCGGAGACAGGAGCCAGATCCTCCATGTCCACCCCGATGTAGGCACCTTCGCGCAGCAAGGGCTCCATGGCCTGGCCGCGCAGACGCAACACCTGCAGCGAGGGCCGCAGGAAGGCCTGCGGCAGGGGGACCCTTCCGGAAACGGACAAGGCGGGTCTGGGGGCTTCGTCCGTATAGATGCAGGCCATGTCATAAACGTCCACCACGGTGGACCGGGTAAAGTCGTCTCCGTAGCAGGCCACGGTCTTCGCCAGGGCCTGGGGGGCCTCCTGCGGACAATACCCTTTGTCCGTGCGCAGATAGAGGGGCCCCACGCCGTACTTGAGCCAGTCGGGGTTGAGGCCGAAATGCTCGAAGAGCTTCATGTACCAGTCGCCCGGCACGGAGTCGCGGCGCTTGGCGTCCGAGATGCTGGACTGGCGGATGTTGAGCAGTTCCGCCAGCTCCACCTGGGTACGGCAGTTGGTGGCCAGCTTGATGCGTTCGTAGATTTCCGTAAAGCCCATGGTCCACCTACTTCTGCAGATCCAGCAAGGGCACCTGGCTGCCCAGCACCATCTTGCTGTTCTCCTTGAAGGACTTGCGCAGGGCGTCGAGCCAGCGCTGGTAGGAATAGAATTCCGGCGACTTGCCGTAGGCCGCGGCGTAGACGGCGGCCGCCTGGGCATCGCCCTGACCGTAAAGCACCTGGGCCTCACGGTTGGCCTCGGCAAGGATGAGGGCCTTCTGGCGGTCGGCATCGGAACGGATGCGCGTGGCCTCTTCCTGGCCTTCGGAGCGGTACTGCTTGGCCTGGCGCTCACGCTCGGCCCGCATGCGGTCAAAAATGGAACGCTGGTTCTCCGTAGGCAGGTCGGTGCGCTTGATGCGCACATCCAGGACCTCCACCCCGTAGGGCTTCATGAGGTCGGAGACCTTTTCCGTCACGCGGGTCATGATGGTGGCGCGCTCCTTGGAGACCACCTCGGTCAGGGTGTAGGCGCCCACCAGGGCCCGCAGCTGCGAATAGACCACGTCGTCCAGGCGGGCCTGCGCACCGGGGATGGTGCGCATGGTGCGGTAGAACTGCAGGGGGTCGCTGATGCGCCAGCGGGCGTAGTTGTCCAGCACGATGGTCTTCTTGTCCACGGTGAAGGCCTCGCGCGAGCTGGCGGCGTAGTCGAGCACACGGGCGTCGAAATAGACGACCTTCTGGATGAAGGGCAGCTTGAAGTGCAGGCCGGGCCGGTAGATCTCGGGCAGGGGATCGCCCAGCTGGAGCACCAGGGCCTGCTGGGTCTGGTGCACGGTGAAGCAGCACTGGGTCACGAAAACGGCCAGCGCCAGCAGCAGGACACCGTAAAGGAGGGGATTCTTGGTCATTATTTCTTCTCCGAGGGCAGAACGCCGAAAGCGGGCGTACCCGGAAGAGGCATATGCGGCAGCACCTTGCCGGAGACCCCGCTGTCCAGCAGGGTCTTGTCCTTGGAAGCGGCCAGGATCTCTTCCATGGTTTCGTAATACAGGCGCTGGCGGGTCACGTCGGGAGCCTTTTCGTATTCCTGGCGCAGCGCGTCGAAACGGCGGGACTCGCCTTCGGCCTGCCGCAGGCGCGCCACCCGGTAGGCCTCGGCCTTGTTGAGGATGGCCGCGGCCTCACCGCGGGCCTGCGGCAGCAGGGCGTTGCGGTAGGCTTCCGCCTCGTTGATGATGCGGCTCTTGTCTTCGCGGGCACTGGCCACGTCCTTGAAGGCGTCGCTCACTTCCTGCGGCGGATGCACGTCCTGCATCTGCACGGCCAGCACCTGGATACCGGCCTCGTAGCGGTCCAGGACCTCCTGGAGCAGCACCGTGGCGTCGCTCTGGATCTTCAGCTTGCCGTCGGTGATGGCCGAGTCGATGAGGCTGTTGCCGATGACCTCGCGCATGGCGGCCTCGGCGGCGTTACGCACCAGGTTGGTGGGGTCGCTGATGTTGAACAGGTACTTGACCGCGTCGCTGATTTTGTACTGCACGCTGAACTGGACGTTGACGATGTTCTCGTCACCGGTGAGCATGGAGGCTTCCTTGGGCACGCTGCGCAGCTCGCCCTGGCGGAAGGTGGTGGCCTGCCCGGTGGAGCGGAAGCCCACCTCGCAGCGCAGCACCTGGGTCACCTGGGGCTTGTAGACGGTCTCGATGGGAGCGGGCAGCGCGTAATGGGGGCCGGGGCCTTCGGTGCGGTCGTACTTGCCAAAGCGCAGCACCACGCCCTCCTCGTCAGGGTTGACGATATAGATGCCCGACAAAAGCCACAGGCCCACCAGGCCCAGCACCAGCCAGATCACCATGCCGCCCGGCATCTTCATGCCGGAAAGCTTTTTCAGGGCATTCCCGCCGTCGAAGCCGTTATCGTCGCCCCCGTTGCCGGAAGGCGAACGCCGGGCACGCCGGGGCTGTTCGTCCTGGGTGTCATTATCATCATCACCGAAGAGCGGACGGGAGGGGCGCTGCCCCCGCTGCCGTTGCCGTTTTTCCTGCAATTTATCCCAATCCCAAGTCATGTGGAGGACATCCCTTTTGCTGAATGGGGTTAAAGAACGCCTTAGGACCGGCGATCACAGCCGGAATGTCCGGGCTGTACGCCGTTGCCCGCGGCAGGAACCATCCTGCCGGAAGCCCGCTCATCCTGCGGGACAGGCCTGACGCGCACGGTAAAGGCTACAAATATTAAGTTGATACGTCACTGTGGTCAAGGCGAACGGTCTTTCTTGACGACCGGGCGCAAAAGACAGGCATTATGGCAAGAAATACCTGCCCTCTGTCAGCATGCCCGCCTTTCCGCATCATGCCAAAAAAAGTAAAACAGGGCCGCGGCGGCACCACTCCTCTGTTCATTCCTGTAAAGATTCAAAAGAGTCATACCTCGCTGACGATGGGGACGACCACCGGATCACGTTCCAGGACCCGGCGGAAAAAGCGCCGCAGCGAGGCCCGGATGCCTTCCTGCAGACGGGTGAGCTGGCCGGGGCGGACGGATTCGATCTCGTCCAGCACCAGGCATTTGGCATCTTCCAGCACATGGCTGTAGTGCTGCTCGAACACGAAGCCCTTGGAGAACATCTCCGGCCCGTGCAGCACGCTGCCGGTCTCGGCATCCAGCACCAGCACCACGATGACCATGCCCTCGTCGCCGAGGATGCGGCGCTCGCGCAGCACGGCCGAGCCCACGTCGCCCACGCCCTTGCCGTCCACCAGCGTGCATTCCACCGGCACGGGCGGCTCCAGACGGATGCCGTCCGGCAGCAGGGTCAGGGGACAGCCGTCCTCCAGCAGGACCACGTTGTCGGGCTTGACGCCGCACTCGCGCGCCAGCTGCCCGTGCTTGAACAGATGGCGGTACTCCCCGTGCACGGGCACGAAATATTCAGGCCGCACCGCGCCCAGCAGTTCGCGCAACTCGTCACGGTGGGCGTGGCCCGAGGCATGGATGGCCCGCACGCTCTCGTACAGGACCGTGGCCCCCAGGCGATACATCTCGTTGATGAGGCGCGACACGGCCTTGACGTTGCCGGGGATCATGCGCGAGCTCATGACCACGGTGTCGCCCTTGCGGATGCTGAGCTGGCGGTGGCCGCCCAGCACCATGCGCGACAGCGCGGACAACGGTTCGCCCTGGGCGCCGGTCACCACCAGCACCAGCTGCTCGTCGGGCAGGTCGGGCACGCCGTTATGGGCGTTGAAAAAGCTGGGCGGCAGCTTGGCGATACCCAGATCGCGGGCCATCTCGATGTTGTTGGCCAGGGACTTGCCGCTGATGACCACGGTGCGCCCGCGCTCGCGCGCCAGGTCGAAGACTTCCTGGATGCGCTGGATGTGGCTGGAGAACAGCGTCACCACGATGCGGCCCGGAGCCTCGTCGAAGACCTTGCCCAGGGACTCCATGACGGCCCGTTCGGTGAGGGAACGGCCGTCGCGCTCCACATTGGTGGAATCGGAGAACAGCAGGCGCGCGCCCTCCGGCCCGGCGAAGTCGCGAAAGGTCGCCAGATCCGTGCCGCTGCCGGCCAGGGGCTGGGGATCGATCTTGAAGTCCCCGCTGTGGACGATGCGGCCCACGGGCGTCTCCACGCCCAGGCCGAAACCTTCGGGGATGGAATGGCACACGGGGAAGAAATGGAAGGTCATGTCGCCCAGGGCCACCTGGTCACCGGGCTCCACCGGGCACAACTCCACCCAGTCCAGCAGCTCGTGCTCCCTGAGCTTGTGCTCCACCAGGGCCAGGGTGAAATAGGAGCCGTAGATGCGCGTGCCGCGCAGCTGGGGCACCAGCCACGGCAGGGCGCCGATGTGGTCTTCGTGGCCGTGGGTCAGGACGATGCCCAGCAATTTGTCGCGCACGGCGCTCACCGCGCCGAAATGCGGGATGACCACGTCCACGCCCAAATGGAAATCATCCGGGAACATCAGGCCGCAGTCCACCATGACCACGCCTGCGGAAGTCTCCCACAGCTGGCAGTTGAGACCGATCTCCCCCAGGCCACCCAGGGGGGTCACTGTCAAAAATTGTTCAGAATCACTCATACGGGACCGTCTATTTTCTTCTGGCGGCGCCACCTTCCCGCAGCAGGTCGGGATGATATTCGCCCATGGCTACATAGATCTGGGAAAGGGCCGTCAGGTAGTCGGCCTTGGCACCGGTCAAAGAGGACTGGGCCGAAGTGAGATTGGCCGAGGCGTCCAGTACGTCGAAGTTGGTGCCCACATGTTCGTGGTAACGGGCCAGGGCCACGTTATAGGCCTCCGTGGCCTGCGCCACGCTGTTCTGGGCCACGGCGATGCGCTTGCGGGCCTCCTGCACGGCCAGATACTTGGACTTGATGTCGTAGCCCACTTCCAGCTTGAGGTTCTCCTGCTCGTAACGCATCTTGGTCACCTGCCAGCCGGCCTGCTTGTCGGCATAGTAGGTGGTGCCCCATTCGAACACGTTCCAGGTGGCCTGCGCCCCCACTTCCCAGTTGGTGACGTGCGAGCCGTTCTCGCCGGAACGCTGCATGCCGGGCGTATTGCCGCTCTGCGTCATGCTGTAATAGCCCTCGATCTGGGGATAGTAGTCGCTCTGCACTTCCTTCTGGCTCTTGCGGGCGATCTCCACGGCCTTCTGGGCCACATACAGGTCGGGGCGCTGGCGGTAGGCCAGCTCCAGACACTGCTCCAGCGTATAGCGGAAGCCCACTTCCTTGAGCGTGCCGGTATAGGTATTGACGGCCGTGGCGTCGAAGCCCAGCAGGGTGTTGAGCCTGGCCAGAGTGGTGGCCTGGGTGTTCTCGGCCTCGATGAGCAGGCGCTCGGCCTCGCTCACGTCCACTTCGGCCTGGAGCACGTCCAGACGGGGGCTCAGGCCCACTTCGAAATAGGCCTGGGCGATGCGCAGCTGCTCGCGCAGGCGGGCCAGGCTGTCGCGCATGCTGCGGGTGTTCTCGCCGGCTTTCAGGTATTCCAGGAACGCCGTCTGCACCTGCTCGGTCATGTCCAGCTCGGCCTTGCGCAGCGAGGCCTTGTCGCTGTCGGCCTGCAGGGCGGCCTTCTGGTAGGTGGAGAGCAGGCGGAAGCCCTGGAAGATGGGCTGGGTCACTTCGATGCCCCAGCTGTAGACGCCCATCTTGGGGTTCTTGGTGCCCATGGTGGCGGAAGGATCACGCTTGCTCTCGGTCTTGGTGGCGGAATAGCTCACGCCCAGGCGCGGACCGAAGGCACCGCGCGCGGATTTTCGCCCTTCTTCGGAGGAACGGCTCTCGGCTTCCTGCGCCCCCAGGCCGGGGTTGAAGCGCAGGGCATGCTCCACGGCATCGGACATGCCGATGCTCTTGCCCGCCACGGGCCTGTCCGCCGTCTCGGCCGAGCGCTGGCCGGTATAGACGGGCTGCCGGGCAACGGCATCCTGCCGGCCGGCGGACGCGGCAAAAGAAGTCTGGGAAGACCCCAGCAGGACCACGCACAAGACCGCCGTGCCCAGATGCCGGACACAGCGTCCCCGGAAGGAAGAAAAGCTTTTCATCAACATAGGTCGCAGCATACACCCTCACCGGCGGGCTTGCAATGCGCTTGTCGGCGGCCTGGGCAAGGGCGGCGCGGGATAGCGGCCTTTTGTCCGCAACACTCCACATTTCGATCGTTTCACCTCTTTTTTGCAAAAAACGCATTGCGGCAGCCCGGCCCATATGCAGAAAAAGACATAATAAAAACAATATATTAAATATTATTTTTTCTTTGGCACGCTGCTTGCTCAGCTTGTGAACAACATCACATCGGAGCAAGCCATGATCATTATCCTCCTGGCCGTCGCCCTCATCGTCGGCGGCCTCATCGGAACAGTAGGCGTGGGCGGCATCCTGCTGATCCCCGCCCTGAGCGGCCTTGGCGGCCTGACGACCCATGCGGCCATGGCCACGTCCCTGTTCAGCTTCATCTTTACCGGGCTTCTGGGTACCTGGCTGTACTGCAAACACGGCAGCATCCACTGGGGCATCACCATACCCGTCTGCATAGGCGGTCTTGTGGGCGGCTACCCCGGGGCCCTGGCCAACGCCATCGCACCGGCCTGGATCCTCAACCTCATCCTGGGGTGCATCATCATCTTCGCGGGCATCTATGCCCTGTTCCCCGCCAAAGGCGGCACCATCACCTACCGCCCCGGTGACGGCCGGCAGCGTCTGCAACTGCTGCTCATCGGCGCCACCGTGGGATTCGGCTCGGGCCTGACCGGCGTGGGCGGCCCCGTGCTGTCCGTGCCCCTCATGGTCATCCTGGGATTCACCCCCCTCACCTCCATCGCCACCAGCCAGGTCATCCAGATCACGGCTGCCACTTCCGGCTCCATCAGCAACTTCGCCAACGGTTTCGTCGACCTGCACATGGCGCTTCTGGTCACGGTGGCCGAGCTCGCCGGTGTCGTGGCCGGCGCGAAGCTGGCCCACAGCGTCTCGTCCGGCGTCCTGAAAAAAATAGTTTCTGTCGTCTGCATCGTCGTGGGCGCATTCATCTTCGTCCGCGCCCTGCTGCAGGCCTGATCGAAAAGACCCCCAACGTCAAAAAATCCCCAACAAGGAGAAAAACCATGCCTCTCAACCTCCAAGAACGTCCCATCTTCATGATTGGTGCCGAACGCTCCGGCACGACCCTGGTCATGGCCCTGCTGGGTTGCCATTCCCGCATCGCCGTTCCGGAAGTGGTCTGGTACTATCCCCGCTTCTACCCCTATCTGCACACCTACGGCGACCTGTCCGTCGAAGCCAACTTCCGCACTCTGGCCCAGGAGATGGTCTTTGGCCTCAAGACTCCTTTCTGGGGGATGAAGGTCAACCCCCGTACCATCGTCGATGAAGTCATCGAGCTGGCCCCCGAACGCAGCTTTGCCGGTCTGTACGCAGGTATGCACATGCGTTTTGCCCAGTATGTGAACAAGCCCCGCTGGGGCGAAAAAACGCCGCACAACCTCTACTTCGTGGGCCCCATGCACCACGATTTCCCCAATGCCCAGTTCATCTACATCACCCGGGACGGCCGTGACGCCAGCGTAGACTACATGGAATCCTCCTTTGGCCCCACCAACATCTATTGCGCGGCCCAGTCCTGGAAGCGCTGCTGGAACGCCGTCAAGGAATGGCGCGAACCTCTGCGTGAAAAAGGTCTGTGGCTGGACGTGCGCTACGAAGAGCTGGTGCGTGAACCGGAAAAAGTCATGCGCGGCGTGTGCGAGTTCCTGGGCGAGGACTTCGAAGAAGGCATGTTCGATTTCTACAAGACCGATATGTGCAAGGCTCGCGGCGCTTCCCGCGACCATGCGCCTCTGGGCAAGCCCATCAGCGACAAGTATATCGGTATCCACAAGGATCTGCTCTCCCTGCGTGACCAGCGCATCTTTGCGGCCGTGGCCGGCAAGGAGCTGGAAGAAGCCGGCTATACCAACACGGTGGAGCCCGAGATGCCCAGCCAGCGCATGGTCGAAAAATATCTGGAATTCGACGGCCGCATCCGCGCCGCCACCCTGGATGGTTTTGAAGGCCACATCGTCTTCGAGAGCTATAATGACTGGCTGGTGGACCAGCGTGAAGAACGTCGCAAGCAGGGCCTGTGGGATCCCGCCACGTCCCCCAAGGTTTTCCCTGCCGGCGATCCCGACGAGGAATACATCATTGGCCTGCGCGCGTCCGACAAGTGGAAGAAGCACTTCTCCATCAAGCGCCGCTATGTTGGTGATGTCGTCCTTTAGGACGCCCGGCCATCTGTAGTCTGCCCGGATCCCTGCGGGCGGCATGATATCGAGGGGCGGGCCACACGGCCCGCCCGGAATAAGGACTGGAGCCCGTCATGTCTGAATCGTCGTCTTCTTCCCGTCTGTTGCATCTCCTGGGAGGGCCTGCCCTGCTGCTGCTTGCCCTGGCCCTGCCCATTTTCGGCCCCATCGAGTCCCGCTTCGGTTTCGGCATCCTGTTCTGGATGGTCTGGTGGTGGATCACCTGCGTCGTGGACATCAAGCTGACCTGCCTCGTGCCCATCTTCGTGGCCTGCGTCTACAGCTACATGCCGCTGGGCAAAGTGCTGGAGGCGTATGTGCATCGTGAGGCCGTCCTCATCTTCGGCGCCACGGCCATCACCTGCGCCTGGGTGCGCTGGGGCTTTGCCCGCCGCCTGGCCCTGAACTTCCTCATGCGCGTCAACGGCAGCGTGCGCGCCCAGACCGCGGGCTGGTTCCTCCTTTGCGGGGTCACTTCCTTCGTGGTGGGCAACACCACCGTGGCCGCCATGTTCGCCCCTGTGGCCGTGGCATCCCTGATGTACGCCGGTTTCAACACCAACGAGCAGCGCTGGCAGTCCAAGGCGGCGTCCAACATCCTCATCGCCGTGGCCTGGGGCGCCAGTGTGGGCGGCATGGCCACCCCGCTGGGCGGCGGTCAGTCCGTGGTGACCTATGGTCTGCTCAACAAGTACCTGGGGCACGATATCTACTTCATCGACTGGACCCTGCGCATGGTGCCCATTTCCCTGCTTGTCATCGCCGGTGTGGGCCTCATGATGTACTTCATGCATACGGACATGGAGCGCTTCAGCGGCAGCAAGGAATTTTACCGGCAGGAACTGGAAAAGCTCGGCCCCATGACCTATGAGGAAAAGGTTTCTCTCTACGGTTTCGCGCTGGCCATCCTCCTGGCCGTCCTCCAGCCCCTGTACGCCCCGTACACCAAGGGGCCCCAGTGGTCCTGGCTCAAGCCGACCCAGTTGTTCTGCATCATCCCGCTGTTCATGCTGTTCTGGCCCGCCCGCAACGCCAAGGATGAGACCATCCTGTCCGTCAAGGCCCTGCGCGAGCATTTCCCCATCACCATCCTCTTCATGTGGCCCGCCTCTGTGGCCCTGAGCAAGATCTTGGCCACCACGGGCGCCGGTACGGTGTTCGGGAGCTGGATCACGCCCCTGGTCGGCATCAATGACACCCTGTCCATCGTGGCCTGGAGCGTGGCCTCCAACGCCCTGTCCCAGGTGACCAGCGATACCGCGGCCGCCGGTGTCATGGTGCCCCTGGCCATCGAATCCATGGCCAACTGGCGCGGGCTGGCCTTTGGGGCCGTGCCCTGGGTCTGGGTGACGGGCTCGGCCATCAGCTGGTCGTACGCAGTGGCTTCCGCCACCGGTGCCCAGGGCATCGTGGCCGGTTATGGCGCCAACCTCCGCACCATGTTCGTCTGGGGCATGATCGCGGCGCTCATCTCCGTGCTGCTGACGATCCTCTACTTCTGGTTCACCGTCGTGGTCCTCGGTCTGGACTTCTACATCATGCCGCCGGTGTAGCGACCATGTTTCCCGCCATGTCCGGCCTGTTCCCTCGCTTCCGGGCCCGGCATGGCGGCAGATATTCGGCAAGGCGGCCGTGCCGCCCTTCCGATCCCGCGGCGGGGCACACCACACCTCCCCCCGCCGCTCCGGGGCTGTCGTACCGAGCGACAGTCCCGGACCTGCATTGACAGCCGCGACATCCCAAGGCAATTTTATGGATAAAGATGAGAAAACTAGCTAATGCATAGACGATACTGAAAGATGTCGTCCGTCGCCTGTCTTTGCGGGCCCCCTGCCTCTTGAAGCCGTATGCCCGGTGTCATTCCGACGGCCCGCACCATATCCCATCGGAGCAGGAGACATTATGTTGTCTACTTCCTTTTCCTTCGCCTTCGTTTCGAACTCCGCTGTGGTGGCAGAAAAGGTCCAGACCTATGCCCAGGAGCATGGGTGGCCGCTGGAAGAAGTCCGTCTGGCTACCATGGAAGAGGCGCTGCCCGTGGCCAAACAATTGTTCGACCAGGGTGTGGATGTGATCCTGGGCGGCGGCGGAACCGGGAAGCTCCTGCGCCGTCATCTGAACGAACCCGTCGTCACCATCTCCCGGAGCCATATGTCCATCTTGCAGGCCCTGATGGAAGCCCGCGAATATACGGACAATGTGGCCGTGACATGCTATAACGCCACCCCCCCCTGGTCGGAACTGTTCTCCCGCCTGCTGCACATCCGCCTGCAGCCTATCCGTTTCACCAACTCCCGGGAACTGACCCTGGGCATCACCCAGGCCATCGCCCAGGGCGCCGGCTGCGTCGTGGGGGGCGGCGTCTGCGTCTCCATCGCGCAGGCCCACCACTGCCCGGGCATCGTGGTCTGTCCGGGCAACGAGGCCCTGGAACGGGCCTTCGAGGAAGCGTCCAACATCGCCCAGGCCCGCCGCCGCGACCGCGAGCATGCTGCCTGGCTCCAGGACGTGGTCGATGCCCTCCACGAGGGCGTCATAGGCATAGATCCCACAGGCAAGCTGGCCATCAGCAATCCCGTGGCCCGGCAGGCCCTGGGACAAAAGCGCCTCCAGGACGGATGGGCACTGCAGCACCTTGGCCTTACCGAAAGCCTGGAAACGGGCAGGCCCACGGAAGGTACCCTGAAGGGGGAGAACGGCCAGGATCTTGTTTTCACCAGCAGCGCCGTAGTGGTCGACGGAGTCCAGAAAGGGGCCCTGAGCGTCCTGACGCCCGACGTGGTCCTCACGGACCTGCAGCGGCGGCTCAAGCACTCCCGTCAGGCAGGCTTGCGGGCCAGGTTCACGCTGAACGACCTGCTGGGCGAAAGCCCTTCCATGCGGACCCTGCGGGTACACGCGCAGCGTTTCGCCGACTCAGACGCAGGGATCTACATCCACGGGGAAAGCGGGACAGGCAAGGAACTGCTGGCCCACGCCATCCACAACGCCAGTCCCAGGCGCCACGCGGCCTTCGTGGCCGTCAACTGCGGTGCCCTGCCGGAAAGCCTGCTGGAAAGCGAACTGTTCGGCTATGCCGAAGGGGCGTTCACCGGCGCCCGCCGCGGCGGCAAGCAGGGCCTGTTCGAACTGGCACAGGACGGCACCATCTTCCTGGACGAGATCGCGGACATCAGCGCCGCCGTACAGGTCAGGCTCCTGCGCGTCCTGGAAAGCGGCGAGATCTTCCGCCTTGGCGGGGACAGGCCCGTGACCGTCAACGCGCGAGTGGTCTGCTCATCCTGGAAAGACCTCGTGTGCGAGGTCAGGGAGGGACGCTTCCGTGCCGACCTTTACTACCGCCTGACGCTGCTGCGCCTGGAGATGCCGCCCCTGCGCGAGCGCCTCCAGGACATGACCCTGCTGGTCCGGCATATCCTGCGCCGCATGGGCATGATCCACAAGAAAATGACCCCGGAAGCCATCGAGCTCCTTTGCAGCTATCCCTGGCCCGGCAACGTGCGCGAACTGGATGCGCTGCTGCGCCGCTACTGCCTGATGTCCACCAGCGATGCCTGCCAGATCCCCCTGCTGCGGGAACTCCTGCTCGACATGCGCCAGACCCAGGGCATCCTGGCAGCCCCCCCCAGGACGACCGAGGCCCATGAGGAGCAGGATCTGCCCGAGAGCGGCAGCTTGCGCCAGCGCCTGCGGCTGATGGAAAAAAAGATCATCCGCCAGGAACTGGCCCGCCAGCAGTACAGCAAAAAAAGCACGGCCAAATCCCTGGGCATCAGCCTCAATACCCTCTGGCGCAAGATGTACGCTGCCGACTAGGGCAGTGAAAAGTCTTCGCGCCCGGGCGGCCTTCCGGCGCCGTCACAGAAAAAACGCTTGAAAAAAGGCGGCGAACGTTGCATTCTCCGGGCGGTTCAACGCCGCGCACAGCCGTTGTCTTCCGGGTCGCCGGATGACAGGGGCTCTTTGGCGTTTCTCTTTTTTCCGATACCTGCCACGGCGTGTCCGGCAGGTGCAGGATCCAACCAGGCACACCATTTTCCATCTCCAGGAGTGATACATGGAGTTCAGTTTCTTTTCGATGATCAGCCAGGCCAGTCTCGTGGCCAAGATCGTGCTGTGCATCCTGGTGCTCATGTCCGTGGGCAGCTGGGGCATGATGATCCAGAAAACCCTGGCCCTCAACGCCGCCTACCGCAAGGCCCTGCAGGGCACCGACCTGTTCGAGAAGGCCCCCAGCCTGCGTGAGGCCGTGCTCTCCCTGGGCTCCGACCGTGCGTCCCCGCTCTATTTCGTGGCCCATCAGGGCGTGATGGAGTTCAACCGCTCCAAGGAAGCCGGCAACAGCAGCGAGATCGTGGTGGACAACGTGCGCCGCTCCCTGCGCCAGGGCGTGGCCAGCGAGATGGCCCGTCTGGAGCGCTCCCTCTCCCTGCTGGCCACCGCCGCCAACACGGCTCCCTTCATCGGCCTGTTCGGTACGGTGTGGGGCATCATGCACTCCTTCCACTCCATCGGCATGCTCAAGTCCGCCTCCCTGGCCACGGTGGCCCCCGGCATCTCCGAAGCCTTGGTGGCCACGGCCATCGGTCTGGGCGTGGCCGTGCCCGCCACCATCGGTTTCAACATCTTCATGGGCAAGCTCTCGCAGGTGGACACCCTGCTGGTGAACTTTGCCGGCGTGTTCCTCAATCGCGTGCAGCGCGAACTCAATGCCCACCGCCCCGTGCAGCGCACGGGCGCCACGGAGATGTAAGATGGGCGCCAGCGTGGGCGGCAACAACCGCTTTGTCTCCGAGATCAACGTGACGCCCTTCGTGGACGTCATGCTCGTGCTGCTGATCATCTTCATGGTGGCCACTCCCATGATGAGCCAGGGGCTGGAAGTGGACCTGCCCCAGACCAAACAGGTGGAAGTGCTGCCGACCGAAAACGACAACATGATGCTGACCGTCCGCCACGACGGCAAGATCTTCCTGGACGAATACGAGGTCCAGACCATGGACGATCTGGAAGGTTACCTCCAGACCCTGGTCAAGGAAAAGAACAAGACCCTTTTCCTGCGTGCCGACAAGGAAGTCCCCTACGGCGTGGTGGTGGATGTCATGGGCCGCATCAAGGCCGTGGGCATCGAAAAGCTCGGCGTGGTGGCCGATTCCTCCGAGAGCCTGTCGCCCGCTGCCGCCGCGGCAGCCGCCAAAGGCGGGAAGTAGTCAGCGATGAACTGGGCCTCGTATCTTCTTTCCCTCTGCCTGCATCTGGCGGTCTTCCTGCTGATCATGTTCTGGCCCAGCTCGCCTCCGGTGAACCTGGAGACGCCGCCGGTGATGATCAGCCTGGTGGACGGCGCTCCGGGCGGCAACCGCACGCCCTCGAGCATCCTGGGCAAGATGGGCAAGCCCACGGACGGCCCCAAGGACGTCTCGCCCCCGGCCAAGAAGGCCGACGCGGCCGCGCCCGAACGGCCGGAGGTCAAGGCCGACCCCACGGCGGACAAAGCCCGTCCGGTGGAGGCCAAGCCCGAACCCAAGGTCGAGCGCAAGCCTGAGCCCAAGCATGAGGTCAAGCCCAAGCCCGAACCCAAGGACGCCACTCCCGTGGCCGAGAAAAAAGACAAGAAAAAGAAAGAGGACAAGAAAAAGGACGACGGCAAAAAGCCCGAAAAGCCCAAGAAGGACGACAAGAAGAAGGACGATAAAAAGTCCACGCCCAAGGACGACAAGAAGACCGACAAAAAGGCCGACAAACCGTCCAAGGGCGACCCCGTGGCCGCAGCCATGAACCAGGCCCGCCGCGAAGCCACGTCCCGCGTCGAATCCGGGGACAAGGGCAGCAGCGTGGAACAGGCCCTGGCCCAGGCCCGCCGCAATGCCGGCGGCGATGGCGGCGGCGGTGGCGGCGAAGGCGACGGCCCCGGCGGCGGTGGCCTCAACGACGTCTACATGGGTCAGGTTATGCTTGCCGTGCGTCCCAACTGGAGCTTCACTTCCGCCACGCGCCTGAACCTGGTCTGCGTGGTCCGGGTCAAGGTCAACCTGCAGGGCGAAGTGGAAAAAGTCGACGTGACGCAAAGCTCCGGCAACGCGCAGTACGACTCCTCGGCGGCCAACGCCATCTGGCGCACCAGCCGGGCGGGGGCGTTCCCGCCGCCGCCGTCGGAACAATACACCGAGCTGGACCTTGTCTTCACCCTCAATGAACTCATGGGCCGCTAACCGGTCCGTCAAGGCGGTCGTGCCCGGTGGTGCGGCCGCCTTGCTGTCTCGATATCCCGCTGTTTTTGGAGAAGGCCCCATCCTTCCCCAAAGATGCGCCATTCTGGAACGGCATTGCTGCATAAGAGCCGCATCGGCATGCACATATGCCTTCGTGGAGGTCACATGAAACGAATCCTTTCCCGCCCGACGGCCCTCCTGGGCCTGCTGCCGGTGCTCATGCTGTGCCTGGCGCCCCTGCACGCACGGGCCGCAGGCGCCGCTGCGGCGGATGTGGCCAACGGCTACGCCGGTGAGGCCATGGAAAAGATCCTGGCCAACTGGGCCGCCCCGGCCGACCGCGGCAAGGTGCGCATCGTGGTGCGCGTGGACGCGGAAGGCAAGGTGGAGCGCTGCGGCTATCTGGAAAAGTCCGCCAGCCAGGCCCTCAATGATTCCGTGTGCGGCGCGGTCATGAAGACCGCCGACCTGGGCAAGCCCCCCTACGGCATGAGCCAGGACGTCTACCTGACCTTCTGGCAGGGCAACATGGCCGACCTTTCCGGCATCAGCCGCCGCAAAGCCGCCGCAAAGCCCGCCGCGGGCACGGCCGCACCTGCCGCCGCTGCCCCCGCGCCGGAGGCCAAGAGCGAGCCCGTCACGCTGGACACCAAGCCCGCCACCCTGACCACGCCGCTGAAGGCCCAGGACGCTTATGGCCCCAAACACGCGGCCTATTTCCGCAAGCTGGTCATGGAGCTGCGCAACGCCACCTTCATCCCCGCGGAACTGGCCAAGGGCACCTATTATGCCACGGTGCGCCTGGAGACGGACGCCTCGGGAAAGATCCTCAATTACAGCATCCTGCAAAGCAGCGGCAGCGAGCTGCTTGACAGATACGTCCGGCAGGGCATACGCCGGGCAGGAAAGGTCAGCCCCCCGCCCGCGGCTGTGGGCAGATTTGTGAACGTCACCCTAACTCTGGTGCGCTAGACACCACCACAAGGACCATTACGCCATGAAACGTCTTGCCATCCTTTTGGCCCTGGCCGTCACGCTGTCCCTGGGCAGCGCCGCCCAGGCCGCCATGCGTGTCGATATCTACGGCCCCGGCCAGAATATCGTGAACCTTGCCCTGGCAGCCCCCCTCACCGGCCCCCAGAAGCAGGCCAACGGCATGGGCGCCAAACTGCAGAAACTGGTGGAAGAGAACCTCAGCTTCCTGCCCTTCATGCGCCTGACGCCCGCCTCCTCCGTGCTGGGCGGTACCCTGCTGCCCGGCTACGAGCCCCCGAGTCTGGACTTCAAGCGCTTCCAGCTGGCCGGTTCGGACATCGTGGTCACCACCTACTGGCCCAACGGCGACAGCGGCACCAGCTCCGTGCAGATCCGCGCCTTTGAGACCAACACCGGCGGCCGCCTGTTCGGCAAGGAATACCCCCAGGTGCGCGCCAGCGACCTGCCCGAAGTGGCCGACCGCTTCTGTGCCGACCTGCTCGAAGTGCTGACCGGCAGCGGCGCCTTCTTCCGCTCCACCCTGGCCTTCGTCAAGAAGTCCGGCCGCCTGTCCGCCAACGTGTGGCTGGTCAAGCCCACGGGCCGCGACCTGCGCCAGATCACCAACATCAAGGGCGAAGCCATGTCCCCGGCCTGGTCCCCGGACGGCCGCTTCATCGTCTTCACCCATATCGACGAAAAGTCCCACTCCCTGGGCGTGTGGGACCGCAAAAAGGGCAGCGTGCAGCGCGTGCGCTTCCCCGGCAACGTGGTCATCGGGCCTTCGTTCACGCCTGACAACAAGGTGGCCGTGGCCCTTTCCAACGGCCGCTACCCCGTCATCTTCCTGCTGAACCACGGCTTCCAGAAGGAACGCATCCTCGAAGGCGGCAACTCCATCAACGTGTCGCCCACCTTCGACAGGACCGGCACCAAGATGGTCTTCACCTCCTCGCGCCTGGGCGGCCCCCAGATCTTCATGAAGGACCTGAGCTCCGGCAGCATCACCCGCGTCAGCAAGAACGGCGGCTACAATACCGAAGCCAACCTCTCGCCTGACGGCACCCTGGTGACCTACAGCCGCATGACCGAATACGGCCACCGCATCTTCGTGCAGGACATGGTCACCGGCCTGGAACGCCAGATCACCTTCGGCCCCGGCAGCGACGAGCAGCCCTCCTTCTGCGGCGACAGCTACTTCATCGCCTTCGCCTCCAGCCGCGGCGGCTCCCGCGGCATCTATCTGACCACCCGTCATGGCGGCGATGCCAAGAAGGTGCCCACCGGCGGCGGTGCGGCCTCCTTCCCCCGCTGGGGCATGCCTGACGGCAAGTAGTTTTTGGCAGATTTTGTAAAATCCGGAGGTCCTGCCCGGCTTTTTCGGAAAAACCGGGCAGATTTCTGGAAAAAATAGGGGAATCCCCCCTATCCTGACTTGACAAAACTTGGTTCACATATACCATCCGTTCTGCGGATGGGATACCGCCATCCGCTGTGTACAGAAAGGAAAGGTACCTTTTTGGAGTTAGAGCTGTTCAGGAGGACACACAATGAAACGCTACGCTCTTATCCTTGCTCTGGTTATGGCCCTCGCCGCCGGTTTCGGCTGCGCCAAGAAGACCCAGGACGCCACCGGCGATGTCGATGACATGAGCCCCGAAATGCGTGCTGCCATCCAGCAGATCACTGACGGTCGCGTGCTGTTTGCTTTCGACAAGTTCGACATTCAGCCCCAGTACAAAGACATGCTGACCGCCAAGGCTGAACTGATGAAGAAGTACCCCAGCATCCGCGTGCGCATCGAAGGTAACTGCGACGAACGCGGTACCCAGGAATACAACCTGGCCCTGGGCGAACGCCGCGCCCGCGCCGCTTATGACTACATGGTTCGCTTGGGCGTGAACCCCGGCCAGCTGGAAATGATCAGCTACGGCAAGGAAAAGCCCGTGGTGCAGGGTTCCGGCGAAAGCGTGTGGGCCCAGAACCGCCGCGACGACTTCTGCGTGATCGCTCACTAGTCGTCAGCCATCCGGCTTTTAAGGGTCGCCCTTCGGGGCGACCCTTTTTTTTCGCCCCCGTCCAAGGGCCGCCCCTTGCGGGGGCGTACGCCTAAGGCTACACTGCTCCCGAAAAAGCGGCGACAGCCCCTTTTTCTTTCCCTGCCTGTCCGGGCAACAGGCCATGCAGACACTGCCTGCCCGTTTTGCAGTGCGCGCAGCAAGGATCAAAATGAAGATAGTTGTGCTTGACGGCGACGTCATCAACCCCGGCGACATCAGCTGGGCGCCCCTGGAAAAACTGGGCGAGGTGGCCATCTACGGCGATACGCCCGAAGACCTGATCGTGGAACGGGCCGCTGGCGCGGAAGTGCTGGTCACCAACAAGGTCCCCCTGCGGTCGGGCACGCTGTCCCGCCTGCCCGACCTGCGCATGGTGGCCGTCCTGGCCACAGGTTACGACATCATCGATACTGCCGACGCCGCCGCACACGGCATCCCTGTCTGCAACGTGGTGGCCTACGGCGTGGACGACGTGGCCCAGCATGCCTGGGCCCTGCTGCTGGAGCTGTGCCGCCGTACCGGCGAGCATACGGCCAGCGTCCGCGCCGGTGAATGGAAAGACACCTGGTGCTACTGGAAGACCACGCCCGTCTGCCTGCGCGGGCGGACGCTGGGCGTCATCGGCTTCGGTTCCATCGGCCGCCGTGTGGGCGAGCTGGGGCACGCCTTCGGCATGTCCGTCCTGGCCAACTGCCGCGCCCCCCGCAACCCTCCGTCCTACAGCCCGTTCGCTTTCGCCTCCACGGACCAGATCTTCCAGCAGGCCGACGTCATCTCCCTGCACTGCCCGCTGACCGATGCCACCCGGGCCATCATCAACGCCAAGGCCCTGGCCCGCATGAAGCCCGGCGCCATCCTCATCAACACGGCCCGCGGCCCTCTGCTGGATGAGGCCGCCGTGGCCGAGGCACTGCACAGCGGCAAGCTGGGCGGCCTGGGCGTGGACGTGCTGGCCAAGGAGCCCCCGGCGGCGGACAATCCCCTGCTGCACACGCCCAACACCCTCATCACGCCCCACATGGCCTGGGCCACGGCCCGTTCGCGGCAGAACATCATCAACCTCACGGCCGAGAACATCCTCCGCTGGCAGCAGGGCACCCCGGTCAACGTGGTCAACGGCGTGAAGGAATAACCAACGAACCAACACCGGAAGGCGCGGGCACGGCCAGTGCTGCGCCTCCGGTCACGGAACGGCAAAAGCACCAGCCTCCCTGTCCTTTCCCCACCGGTCCTTTCCCCCGAAAGGAAGCGGCAGGGGCTCAGGGACGCATCTTCCACAAGACATCCGAGCCCATCATGTTTTTCGACATCCACACCCACGCCTTCCATCCCAAGATCGCCCACAAGGCCGTGGACCATCTCAATACGGTCTATCACCTGGACTGCCGCGGTGACGGCACCATCGAGCACCTTCTGGAGCGTGAGAAGGCCGCCGGCATCGACAGATGCATCGTCCTCTGTGCGGCCACGGCCCCCGCGCAGGTCATCCCGGCCAACAACTACGCCATGAAGCTGCAGCGGGAACATGAGGAAGTCATCGGCTTCGGCACCCTGCACCCGGCCTATGTGGACTGGGAAGACGAACTGGAACGCATGAAGGCGGGCGGCCTGCGCGGCATCAAGCTCCATCCCGATTTCCAGGGCTTCGCGCTCAACGACCGCCGCCTGCTGCCCATCTTCGAGAGCGCCCAGGACGACTTCGTCTTCGAGATCCATATCGGCAGCGACGATCCCCTGGACAAGGCCCCTTCCAGCCCCTTCATGCTGGCCGACCTTATGCGCTCCTTCCCGCGCCTGCGGGTCATCGGTGCCCACTTCGGCGGCTATCAGATGTGGGATTACAGCCTGGAGGCCCTGGGCGACTTTGAGAACCTCTGGATAGACACCTCCAGCACCACGCCCTATGTGACGCCCTCGCTCCTGCAGCGGCTGCTGGCCCGTCACTCCCCGGACAGGCTGCTGTTCGGCACGGACTGGCCGCTCTATGATCCCGCCCACGAGCTGGAGCGCCTGCGTACCATGAGCGGCCTGAGCGAGGACGCCATAGAACGCATCCTCAGCAATGCGGGCCGCCTGCTGGGGATCGGGGCTTGACAGCAGCCCCCTTTTACGGCTAGCTTGCCTTCAAGCCGGACGGCGGCAGCACTGCCAACCCCGTCAGGTTCGAAAGAAAGCAGCGGTAACAGCCGCTGCCGGGTGTCCGGCCCACAAAAGCCGCGAGCGTGGAAACGTTCGCGGCTTTTTGCGTTTGCAGCAAGCGCTTTGGGCAAGGCGCTTTTTTTGGGGGGAAGGGAGCCCCCTCATCTCTGCTGTCGATGCCCGTAAAGCTCCTTCGTCGCTAACGGGCACGGCCCTTCTGGCCAGCATTCGGTCGCTACTCGCGCGAGAGGGCCCCTCCCCCCATCCCCTTCCCGGCGCGCTTTATAGGAACGCCGGCGCCGGTGCGTCACGAGATACGGCGTGGTGGCCTCTACGGAGCGGCATCAGGCCCGAAGCGCCACGTCAGGCTCCCGCCCTCTCCAGGCCCCGGTCCCCTGCCCTGGCACACGCCTTCAAGCCGCCCGCCAATTCACGGGAACAGCCTCCCAAGAGCCCGTACGAAGGGAAACAGCCTGTCCTGCAAAAAAAACATCCATCATCCTCACCAAATACCTCCCCGAACGGCCTCCCCCAAAAACAAAAAGGCCCTGCCGGAGGACCGGCAAGGCCAGCAAGATCTTCATGTCACGACAGCCGTCGGGGACCTGAATAAAAGGTTTTGGAAAGGTGGGGGGATCGGGGGGAGGGAGAACCTTTTTCCCGAAAAGGTTTCCCTCCCCCCGCAAACATCCTTCCCCACCCTAATGCCCGGTAATGGCGTATTTCTTGAGCTTGTACTGCAAAAGGCTCTTGGAGATGCCCAGCAGCTCGGCGGCCTTGACCTGCACCAGATCGGCGCGTACCAGCGCGCGGCGGATGAGGGCGGCCTCGATCTTCTCCAGAGTATCGGCCAGATCCAGCTGCACGGGCAGCAGGTCCACGGCGCTCTTGAACTGCGAATCCTCGTCCCGGATCTCGGCGGGCAGGTTGTCCACGTCGATGACCGTACCGGGCACCAGCACCATGCAGGACTCCACCACGTTCTCCAGCTGGCGGATATTGCCGGGCCACTCGTAGCCGCTCAGGTAGTTGAGGGCCTCGGTGGTGAACTTTTTGGCCGGCATGTCGTTCTCACGCGCCACCTTGTCCATGAAGTGGGCCACCAGCAGCGGGATGTCCTCCCGGCGCTCGCGCAGGGTCGGCAGAGGGATCTGCACCACGTTCAGGCGGTAGTAGAGGTCATCGCGGAAAGTTCCCTTCTCCACCATGGCGGCCAGATCCTTGTTGGTGGCGGCCACCACGCGGATGTCCACCTCGATCTCCTCACCGCCGCCCACGCGCTCGAAACGGCGCTCCTGCAGCACACGCAGCAGCTTGACCTGCAGATCGGGCGTCAGCTCGGCGATCTCGTCCAAAAAGAGCGTGCCGCCGTCGGCCTGCTCGAAACGGCCGCGCCGCATGGCCACGGCACCGGTGAAGGAGCCTTTTTCATGGCCGAAGAGCTCGCTCTCCAGCACGCCGGGGTTGAGGGCCATGCAGTTGACCGAGACGAAGGGCTTTTCCTTGCGCGGGCTGGCGTAATGGATGGCGCGGGCCACCAGTTCCTTGCCCGTGCCCGACTCGCCGGTGATGAGCACCGTGGAGCGGCTGGGCGCGGCACGGTCCACCATGACCAGCACATCGCGGATGGCGCGGCTGCGGCCCACGATCTGGTGTACGCTGTAGCGCTCTTCCATGGCTTCCTGCAGCAGACGGTACTGCCGGTGGGCGCGGGCCAGCTCCGTGGCGTTGTGGATGGAGAGCAGCAGCTCGTCGTTGGAGAACGGCTTGGTGATGTAGTCGAAGGCCCCGTATTTCATGGCCTCCACGGCGCTTTCGATGGAGCCGAAGGCCGTCATGATGAGCACCGGGATGTAGGGCCAGCTCTTCTTCACATGCTGGAGCACCTCGCGCCCGGAGACCTTGGGCATCTTCATGTCCGTCACCACCACGTCCACCTCGCTCTCGGCCAGGAAGGCCAGGGCCGTCTCGGGGTCGCTGATGGCGGTGACGGTGTAGCCCTCATCCTCCAGCAGAGTCTGCAACACCAGCAGGTAGTTTTTTTCGTCGTCGATGACCAGAATATGCGATTTGTCACTCATGGTGTTTCTCCCGGTACAGGCGTGAGGCGGCTCCGATCAGGCCCAGGACCGTATTGCCCGCAAAAAACTGATTTTCTGCCAGCAGCTCCGCCGATGGAAGACGCTGCGGCCAGCCTGCGACATCTTCCTGCCCAGGCTGCCCGCAGGCGGGAGGCGGCCTGGCGTGCGGGCACGTCTAGCTCTCTTTGCCGGGCTCCGGCGTCCCGTTTTCCCTGTCGTCGGCGGGCCGGGCGGCGGCTTCCCCGCTTTCCGCGGGGGCGGACTGGGCTTCCGCGGCAGCAGCGGGGATCTCAGGCTCTTCAGGCTTTTCCGGCTCCGCCGCAGGCAGCAGGATGCGCACCAGGGCCCCGCCTTCGGGGCCGTTGGCCAGCCGGATCTCGCCGCCATGGCTGTTGATGATGGAACTGACGATGGGCAGGCCCAGGCCCGTACCGCCGTCCTTGGTGGTGAAGAAGGGATCCAGCACGCTGTCCAGCAGGGCCGGATCGAAACCCGGTCCCGAGTCCAGGGCCTCCAGCACCACGCGCCCGTCGTCGCTCCGTCGGCTGCTGATGCGGATGATGCCCGGCCCGTCCATGGCCTGCTGGCCGTTGACCAGGATGTTGTAGATAGCCCGGTAGAGCAGGTCCTTGTCACCGCGCACCCACAGACCGGGCGAGGTGGCCCGCTCGATGGCCACGCCCACACGGCCCAGCTCACCTTCCAGGAAGGCCAGCACCTGGCTCAGCACAAGATCCAGATCCACCAGATCCTGCCGCGGCTGGCGGGGACGGGCATAGTCCAGAAAATCGTTGACCGTCTGCGACAGACGGACGGACTCGTCATAGATGGCCTGCAGGATGCGCGAGGTCCCGGCATCGGCCTTGCCCATACGGCGTTGCAGCAGCTCCGCGCTGGAGCGGATGATGCCCAGCGGGTTGCGTATCTCGTGGGCGATGCTGGCGATGACGCGGCCCATGCTGACCAGCTTCTCGTTGCTGTGCAGCTCGTTCTCCAGCTGGCGGTTCTTGGCCATGCGGTCGGCCAGGACGCGTTCCGCCCGCTGGATGAGCATCAGGAGCAAGGCGAACATGATGACCGACGACAGCAGGCAGGTCACCACCACCACGCCCTGGAAAAGCAAGATCTGCTCGTAATCGCTGGTGATGTCCTGCGTCAGCTCCAGCGCCCCCATGATGGGCGGCTCCGCCCCCGGCTGGAGGGGTTCCCCGCGCAGGGGATAGAGGGTCCGCAGGACGAAGGTCCCCGACGGCAGGGGCAGGTGGAAGATGGCCCGCCAGTCCGGGATATTGGAGATCAGCTCCGGCTTGGGCACGCCGCCGCGCAGGGTGCTGTCCAGGCTTTCCGGGCCCACGCCCATGCGGCCCAGCTCTTCCTTGCTGGTGGAATAGGCCACCACCCGCGTGAAGTCATAGATGCGCAGGCGTTCCATGGGCAGCCCGTGGACCACGGACTGCACCACCTGATCCAGCCTGTCGTACTGGCTGGGCTGGCGCAGGGCGATGCGCCCGTGGGCCAGCAGCGTGGGCAGGGCGAAACGCCGGTAGATCTGGTGGTTGAGGTTCTCGGCCAGCAGGCGGGAGAAGTTCTCCTGCCGTGTCAGCAGGGCCTCGCGCGCCGAATTGGCGATGAAGAACGACAGCACCAGACTGGTGGCCATGATGACCAGCAACGAGAGCCAGGACAGCGTGCGGGCATAGCTCAGCGGCAGATCCTGCTCTGCCGTCGCTCCCGCTGCGGCGGTACCACCTTTGAACATGCGATGCTCCAGTCTGCCGCCCACGGCCCGCAACAGGGCAGGCCGGAGGCGCGGCAGGGAAAAACGGGCTCCCTAGAAGCTCTCGGGCTCCTGCGCCACAGCCAGAAATTCGGCCAGGTCGGCAGCCTCCCGGGGATAACCGGACGCCCCCAGACGGGTGTTGGCCAGCCGCTTGCCCAGTTCCACCGCGGGCTGGTCCAGCGGATTGATGCCCATGAGCCAGCCGGTGAAGACCGTGGCCGCTTCCAGCAGCAGCATCATGCTGCCCGCGGCGCGGGGCGTGCATTCGCCCATCTCCATGTGCAGCAGGGGCACGCCGCTCTTGCACAGGGCCATACGCGTGCCCAGGCCTTCGGCTTCCAGCAGGGCCCCGAAGGGCTTGCCGCGCAGCCAGCTCCAGTGGTCAGGCAGGTCCCGGCCGAAATGCCGCCCCTGCTCCAGTCCCCTGGCGGTCACGAAGATGCAGCCCTTGTCACGCTGCCCGTCCAGGAACATCTGGTTGACGGAATGCTGGTCCGTGACCCCGGTGGCGGGCACGGGCATGATGCCCTTGCCGTCCTTGCCCAGGCTCTCGGCCCAGAGCTGGGCGAACCAGGGGCCATAGGTGGCCCATTGCGGCACATAGCAGAAAAACACCAGCTGGCTGTAGCCGTGGCTCTCCAGGGCGTTGGCCCAGCAGGCCAGATGGAAGGCGGGATGCCCGGCAAGGCAGGACGGATCCTGGGCCAGCGGGCGGGCCACAGCGGCCGCCCCGTCCAGCAGGGCCTGCCAGTCGATGCCCAAAAAGGCGGCGGGCAGCAGGCCCACGGCCGAAAGGGCCGAATAGCGGCCGCCCAGATTGTCCGGCACTTCCAGCGAATCCAGAGCGTAGCGGGAGGCCTCCTCGCGCAGGAAACCCTGGTGCAGGTCCGTGACCACGATCATGTGCTCGTGCCAGCGCTCGCCCAGGGCCTTGCGCAGCCAGTCCCGGCAAAGGAAGTACTGGGCAAGGGTCTCGATGGTGCCGCCGGACTTGCTGATGCAGACCACGGTTGTCTCGTGGGGCGGCAGCTTGGCCAGCCAGCTCTCGAAGGTGGCGGCGCAGACGTTGTCCGCGATCCAGAGACAGGGGCCGTCATGGCAGGGACCGTCCTGCCCGGGCGCAAAGGCGCGCTGCAGGGCGCGAGCCCCCAAAGCTGACCCGCCGATGCCCAGCACCAGCATGTGGCGCCGTGCACGCACCCGGGGCAGCAGGGGCGGCAGCTCCCGCTCCAGGCGCTCCCGGTACGGCATGGTCAGGAAAGGCAGCGAGCCTTGCGCGCATTCCGTCTCCAGACGGCGCGACAGCTCCGGCGCACGCGCGGCGAAAACGGCGGCAGCGTCCCGCTGCAGACGACCGGTATAGGCGCGGGACCATTCAAGCGTATGCATCATGGTGTCCTCCCCTGGATGGGGCGTCTTCCGCAAGGGAAGCCAAAAGGACCGGCAGGGCCGGAAAGAGGCCCGGAGCGGCACCACGATGATGCCGCTCCGTGAGATCAAAACAGTTTCAGGGGCTTGGGGGCAAAAAAGCGCCGCCGCACCTCTTTGTAGGTCTGCGGTCGCACACCGAAACGGTAGCGCCACAGCACGCAGTCCTCACGGGCGGCACACTGGCGCACGTCGGCACGGCTGCCGGCGCACATCATGCACTGCCCGCGGATGACGCGCAGGGCACGGCGCGGCGCATCCGGGCCATGCCATTCCGGACGGCTGTCCGCCTCGATGGCGGCCATGCGCCAGCCCCACAGGGGGCAGTCCTCATCCGCGCACTGACGCACGGAACGGGAGGAATTGCCCTGACATTCAAGACAAAATTGCCGGATGGCGGCAACAGGGCCAGGATTGGCCATGGATCCCCCCGCCTAGGCCGATTCCCGGCCGCAGCACTTCTTGTACTTTTTGCCGCTGCCGCAGGGACAGGGATCGTTACGGCCCACCTTGGGCTCGGGACGACGGTAAGCCTTGGGGCGACGGGCCACGCCGTCCACATAGTACAGCTTGCCGTCCTTGCGCTGGAAAAAGCTGCGTTCGCCGATCTGGCGCACGGAACCTTCCAGTTCGTAGTAGGCATAAAATTCGGCCGTATCGAAGAGCTCGCCGTTCTCGCCTTCGGGCTGGTCCTTTTCACAGGGGCCCATGTCCAGACGCAGCCAGTGGACGTCACGGGTCTGCTCTTCCAGCATCTGGGCGGTCAGATCTTCGCGATAGGCGGGATGGGTGGTCTCCACCAGATAATCGAATTTGCCGAGGCAATAGGCGCTGAAGCGCGAGCGCACCATGGTGTCGGCATCATCGGGCCAGGCCTTGCCTTCCAGGTAGGGACCACAACATTCGTCCAGAGGGCGGCCACTGCCGCAGGGACACAGTTCAGACATCTTGCAGTTACATCCTTGTTATGACAGCTGCCATGGCAGAGCCACGGCGCTTTGCAAGTGTAGCCCATGGCCGCCCCGGCGGCAAGCAGGACAGGCGGGGGACGGCGGAACGGGGCGCGTTGCGGGGCATGACGCTGTTCCCGCCCCGGCGGCCCCTCTTCCGGGAGACAGCCGGACACCGGCCCCCCTTCCGGGACGGGACATGCCGAAAAGCCCGGCGCGCGGCCGGAGCTCCACAGACGATGAAAAAGGGCCTCCCTGCCGGGAAGCCCTCCATGCGATCTTTTGGCAAAAGACTCAGTTGCGCGGTGCGGACAGACGCACGTAGCAGCTTTCCGGGATTTCGCCGTCGGGCAGTTCCCCGGCAGCCATCCGCAATTCCATGCAGGTGGCGGCCTTTTTCTCCAGCCTGGCCCGGCCCAGCAGTTGCCCACCGGCATCCACCACCTCGCACAGGGCCCCTTCGGCGGGGCCTTCCTTCTTGGAGCCCGAGCACCAGAGCATCAGGCTGCCGTCCTTCCGGGCCTCCGTGCGGAACACTTCGCTGAACCCGGCGTACCAGAGCAGCCTGACGATGCGCCGCCCGGACAGGAAGGAGAGCAGGCCCGGCACGACGCCGATACAGGCCAGGATGCCGGACAGCCAGAAGGGATTGAAGCCCAGCAGGGACACGGTCAGGGAGTAGGCCCCCTGACGCAGGCTGGCAGCGTCGCTCCAGACGGTGACCTCATAGCGCTGCGTGGCGCTGGCCGGTGTGCCGCGCACCCGGACGCTCAGGGCATAGGTGCCGGGAGTGGCCCCCTGCTCCGCCACGATCTCGCCGCGCCACATGCCGTTGCCGAACCAGTAGCTGGCAAAAAAGCCGTCCAGACGGAAGCTCAGCGGCGCGCCTTCCGGGGTCACGGAGACCAGCAGGTCGCTGTCGCGCGGCTTGTCGATGCCGATGGGACCGGAAAGCATGGTCCCCTGCCCGGCAACGATGTCCAGATGGTAGGACCCGGCACGCATGAGGGCCTGCAGACCGTCCACAAGAACGAGGACAGCCAGCCCCAGCACAAGAGCGGCCAGCAGACCTGTGCGGCGCTGGCGTTCTTTGAGGGCTGGCAGTGCCTGCCAGAAGGAATTGGAGGAATCGCTCATACGGGCAGTCTAGAGGAAGAGCGGCCTTCCGGCAAGCCCGCCGCCTCCGCTTCGGGCCCCGGCCCAAAGCGGCGGGGACGGAGGGCAGCGGGCTTTTCCGGAGGCGAATGTCAGCGAACGATCCCCAGGTGGTGCTGGGGCTGTTCCAGGACCCGCCAGTAGACCAGACTGGCGCCCTGCCGGGGCAGTTCGATGTAGGTGGCGCCTTCATCGGCGTAGACCTGACGGATCTTGCGGATCAGGGCGAACGCCCCCATCCAGACAGGAATGGAGATGCCAAAGAACCAGAGGCAGAACGTGCTCATGGAGGACATGGGCGAACGGGAGGCCATGTACATGCCCAGGAAGACAGCGCCTATCATCACCACATTGGCAACAATGCGGACGATGCTGGAATACAGGGAACGCTTGTAGCTGCTGGTCATGACGGGCTCCTTGGCGGGAAGAAGGTCTGTTATCAAAAGACTGCCGGGAAAGGCTTTTCACGGCAGTCTCGTCTAGCAGGAGGGGGTGGGGGGCGGAGGGCCGCCCCCCGGGTTGTGGATGCTGCTGTTGTTTACTTCTTGAAGATGTTGGTGCGGGTGATGTTCATGAACCGCAGGGCCTGATGCTTGGCATTTTCCTTGTAGTACATGCGGACTTCGTCACCGGCTTCCCAGGTGGCCGGGGGCAGGTCGATCTTGTCAGCGGGGATGGTGAAGGTCACCAGGGCCTGCAGGCGGGCCGAGTATTCGGTCACAGACATCTTGTCCTTGTCGATGATGGGGAAGGTCTTGCCGTGCACCTTGGGATGGGTGCGCTTGATGCCCTTCTCAACATCGGAGAACTGCACGTTCAGGACTTCCAGAGCCTTGGTCTCGGGGTTGAAGATGGTGACGGTGGACTTTTCCAGGTCGAACATCACGCGGCCGCCGGGAACGGGCAGGGGACCGATTTCAGACGGATCGGCAGGCAGGGTGTACTCATGGACGCCGCCGGAGTAGTGGGGGTTGCGCTGGTCATGATTGACGTCCAGCACCACCAGAAGGGTTTTGGTTTCCGGATTGAAGGCCACGCAGCGGCCCTGTTCCACCTGGCCAAATTCGCACGCGGTCAGACCGAGGCTGAGAGCCAGTACCAGAGTCAGAATTACGTTACGCATTCTCATGTGCTGCCTCCTTACGCCTGGCGCTTCTTGGCGGCCAGTTCAGCCTTGGCGCCCTGAACCATACGGACGGTGATGTAGAGGGAGATGGCGCTCACGAAGCCCAGGACCACCACGGTGGCGATGCCGTTGATGAAGCCGGCATAGGCGGGGAAGTAGGGCTGGATGAGCTTCAGGACCACGGAAGCGAGGCAGCCGAGCACGGCGCAGCCGAAGGCGATACGGATGCCGTAACCCTTGATGTACTTGGTGGCGACAGCGCCGACCTGGGCACCGATGGCGGCGCCGACCAGCATGATGAGGGCGGCCACGAGTTCAGTACGACCCTTGAAGGTGAAGGAAGCGGCGCCGTACAGGCCGGAGATGGCCACTTCGAAGAGGTCCGTACCCACGGCCACATGGGTGGGGCAACCAACCAGGTACACCAGGGCGGGCATGCGGATCAGACCGCCGCCGATGCCGAGGATACCGGCCAGCCAGCCGGTGAACAGGGAGACCACGATGGGCAGCCAGGCGGAGCAGTAGATACCGGCGCCGTGGAAGTGCACCATGGGGGGAATGCGGATGGCGTGCAGCTTGGAGGCCCAGTCGAGACCGGTGGCGGTAGCGGAGAACGCTTCACCGCGGGCGGCGGCTTCGCGTTCCTTCTTCTTGCGCAGGGACACGTCATGGAAGACCATCCAGGCCATGCAGATCAGCAGCACGACGTACAGCCAGCGCACGACCTTGTCGACGGAGCCCAGGCGTTCCAGCCACATCAGCATCTGGGCGCCCAGTTCCACACCGATGATGGTACCGGCCAGCATGGTCAGGCCGAGCTTGTAGTCAACGTTACCGAACTTGCCGTGCCGCAGGGTCGAGATCAGGGATTTGCCGGCCATGTGGGCAACGTCCGTGCCCACGGCGAAGGCCATGGGGAAGCCGAGGATGTTCAGACCGGGGGTAACCATCCAGGCACCGCCCATACCAAAGAAACCACCGATAATGCCGACGCCGAGACCCAGAATGATCAGACCGGGCCAGAAAATCGTCACGCCGGAGATGGGCATCAAAACATACAACCAATCCATGTTTTCCTCCCTTCCGGCCTAGTGTTCAGCCAGCTCGCGGTGCTTGAGGTCGATACCGATGTGCGACATCACAACGTCGGCCAGGAAGCCGAAGATGCAGCCGACCGTCGGGATGATGATGATGGTCAGGATGGTGAAGTACAGATGACTGTCATTGTACATCTGCGCCCACCACAGCATGATGCCGTCCAGGCGGCGGGTATCGGCCACGATGACCACGCTTGCCGCTGCCTTCTTGGCTGCCAGGGCCAGGGAAGGCATCATGACCAGCAGCATGACGAAACTGCCCGCAATGGCTGTCCAGAGCTTGCGCATCATTTTCATGTTCTCCTCCGGGTCTTGGGGTTGTTGCATCCAGATCCTGCGTCCCACGGCAGGACCATTCGTACCAAACTTCACATGCTCGTTTTAAGCAACACCCGTGCCAATTTCGCTAAAAAACCCGGAAATCCTTGATTGGCAACACTGCCAAGCGTTTTTTCTCTTGCGCAAACTGCGCATTGCGGATAGATTTTCAGGAAAGTTGCACGCTTTTTGCGTTATCGGGAGGCTGTATGCGCATCTGGACCAGACCCGTCCTGGGAAATTCGCTGGAAACCACCCGGTTCTTCGTCAACCGCAGCATGACAAGCCGGGTGCTTTTGCTCGGTTTACCACTTTTAACGCTGGTTTTATTACTTGTTTTCCTCGCAACGGGACGCAGTATCGAAGCCCTGGTCAATCGCGCAATAGCCCGCAATGCCCAGTTGCATGCCCAGGCCATGAGCCTTTCGCTTGAGCAAATTCTCACAGAGACCCGAAACCAGCTCCTCATCCTGGCCGCCGGCTCCATGGATCCCAAAGATATGGTGCGCCGCCTCCAGTTCCGCGTGCGTGCCGAAGGCTTGCGCTACCGCGAGGTGGCCTTCATGGGCACGGATCCCTCCCAGCGCTATCTGCTGCTCAGCTACGGCGGCGAGATCATCTCCATCCCTCCCGATATCGCCTCCGCCACCGTGGGCAACCCCTTCACCAGCCTGAGCGCGGCCCAGCGGCCCGGCCATGTGCAGGTCAGCCAGCCCCTGGAAGTGGTCTATTCCATGGTCCCGCTCAACGATTCCGTGCAAAGCATCCCCCTTTACGTCATCCGCTTCTCCACGCCCATCTACGACAGCCAGGGCGTCTTCCAGGGCATGCTCATCCTTTCTCTGGACCTGACCGTCCTGCGCGACGCCATCAGCATGTTCTCGTCGTCGTCCGCTCCCCTGCGCACCGCCGACGACGAGACCCGCATCCGCAGCATCTTCTTCGACAACCAGGGCTGGATGCTCTTCCAGTCCGAGAATCTGGAGGCGGACGAGGCCGGCGGCCGCCTCAACAGCGACTCGCTGCGCGCCGGCTTCCAGGGCGAGTTCGGCCGCGCCGGCTTCAGCACCGCCTTCCGGCCCGGCCCCAACCACGTCAATTACTGGTCCATGGTCTCCAACGTCCAGGCCGGGCACTCCGGCCAGATCTTCCTGGACAACAGCGATGCCTGGGGACACGAGAACAGCGCCGTGGAAGGCGTCAGCTTCGCGCCCGTCACCTTTGCCGCCAATCCCGACAGCCCGCGTACCATCATGGGCGGCCTGGCCGTGCTGGACACCAGCTTCACCGCCACCCGCACCGGCATCCAGATCATCGGCATCTACGGCATCTGCCTGCTGGCCGGCATCTGCCTGCTGGGACTGGGCCTGGCCTGGCTGGCACGCGGCACCACCAAGCGCCTGCGCCGCCTGTCCAATGAAGTGAACATGCGCATCGACAGCCACAGCTCCAACCCGCTGGTGCTGCCGCCCATGCCCCGGGAGCTCGAACAGCTCAAGGATGCCATCAACGCCCTGCTCCACCGCCTGCGCCGCAGCGAGGAGGAACAGCTCAACCAGCAGCTCATGCAGGACGCCCGCCGGGCCCGCGAACCAGCCGAGAACATGCCGGAGCTGGACGACATCCCCGAAAACGGCCTTGTGGGCACCTCCGCCGCCATGCAGGACCTGCGCGCCAACATCCTCAAGGCCGCGCCCACCATGGCCGACGTCCTCGTCATCGGCGAGACGGGCACCGGCAAGGAGCTTGTCTCGGCGGCCATCCACCAGGCCAGCCCCCGTGCCAACGGCCCCTTCATCACCATCAACTGCGGTGCCCTGGACGAGAACCTGCTCATGGATACCCTGTTCGGCCACGTCAAGGGCGCCTTCACCGAGGCGCGCCAGCCCCGCAAGGGCGCCTTCCTCACGGCCGAGGGCGGCACCCTGATGCTGGACGAGATCGGCAACGCGGCCCCCAAGGTCCAGCAGGCCCTGCTGCGGGCGCTCTCCACCCGTATGATCCGCCCGCTGGGCAGCGACGAGGACGTGCCTTTCGATACCCGCATCATCGCCGCCACCAACGCGGAGCTGTTGCAGGACGCCCAGGAAGGTTCCTTCCGCGAGGACCTCTATTACCGTCTGGCCGTCATCACCATCCGCACGCCCCCCCTGCGCCGCCGCAAGTCCGACCTGCCCCTGCTGGCCGTCTTTTTCCTGACCCGGGCCGCGGAATCCCAGGGCCTGCCCACGCCGCGCCTCAGCCGCGGCGCCCTGCGCAAGCTCCAGGAATACCACTGGCCGGGCAACGTGCGCGAGCTGCAGAACTGCCTGGCCCGGGCCCTGGCTTTTTGCGAAAATGGCCTCATTTTTGCAGAAAACATCCAGTTGGGACCGGATACCCTTCCCGGAGACATTGCGCGACCGGAACGCGGCAAGCTCTCCTGCCCGCCCGCACGGGCCGACAGCAGGCAGCCCCACGGCGAGGCTGCGGAAACGGCAGAAAGTCCTGTTGCCCAGCCCGTTCCGGCCGAAAGCGAGGATCAAGGCGCGATGCCCGCTGCGGAAGATGCCCAGCCGCGCCTCAATGCCCGTCTTGCCCGTCTGCTGCCCCAGATAGTGGAGCTCGGCAGCATCAGCCGGCAGGAATATCAGGACATGTCAGGCAAGGACATCTCCATGCGTACCGCCCAGTACGACCTGCAGATCCTGGTCCGTCTGGGCCTTGTCCGCAGGGAAGGGCGCGGCCCGGCCCAACGCTATATAGTGTTGCCGGCAGCACGCGGGTTCCGCGCCTGAGGCAGCCCTTCCGTGACATGACGGCACGGCGGTAGGCCGCCTGCCGGATGCCGGACGGTCTGCCCCGGGCGGCACGCCTCCGGGAACAGGCCGGGCGTACCTGCGCCGTCTGCCTTCCATGCCCTGCCGGGGGAAGCAAAAGGAAGTTCCATGACCACGACCATCAAGACTCTCAAACGCCTGTTTGGCCTGGAGCCGCGCATCAGCCGCGAGCAGGCCATGGCCGCTTTTGGCCGTCGCTACGCCTCCTTCAACGAGCTGCTCCAGTCCAATGCGGACCTGGCCGCCATCCTGGCCAAGCTGGACGCGGCCCAGCGCGGTGACAAGCATCTGGAGACCCATCAGGTACGGCGCATCGCCCGCAAGGCGGTCTTCCACTGCGAACGCATGGCGGCCTGCCTCAACGACATGTCGCGCAACCGCTACAAGGATCTGGAAAAAAGCGTGGCTGCCATCGGGCGGCACATCGAGAACGAGCTGGAGAAGCATACCCGCGGCGACGTCAATGCGCTCATCCTGCCCCTGACGGAAGTGGACGCCAGCATGGGCTACAGCGTGGGCGGCAAGAACGCCAACCTGGGCGAACTGAGCAACATGCTGGACATGCCCGTGCCCCCCGGCTTCGCGGTCACCATCCAGGCCAGCAGCCTGGCCCTGCTGCGCCCCAGCGGCCTGTTCAAGAAGATCCATTCCACCCTGTGCAAGGTGGACGCCGACGTGCCCCACAGCCTGCAGGACGCTGCCCGTACCGTGCAGAACCTGATCCTGGAAGCCCCTCTGCCCGAAGAAGTGGAAAAAGCCCTGCTCGACGGCTGGGACGAAGCTTTCGGCAAGGACAGCCAGGTACAGGCCGCCCTGCGCTCCAGTGCCGTGGACGAGGACGGGGTGCAGTCCTTTGCCGGCCAGTACCTGAGCATCCTCGGCGTCACGCGCGAGAGCCTGCCCACGGCCTTCAAGCGCGTGCTGGCCAGTCTGTTCTCGCCCCGTGCCCTGGCCTACCGCGCCCGCAACGGCTATCCGCTGGACGCCACCAGCATGGGCATGTGCTGTCTCAAGATGGTACAGGCCAAGGCGGCCGGCGTGGCCTTCTCCCGGCATCCCGTGGACCTGCGCTCCAACTGCGTCATGATCCAGGGCACCTGGGGCCTGGGCGAGATGGTGGTGGACGGCACGGCCACCCCGGACAACTGGCTGGTCTCGCGCGCCAATCTGCGCATCCAGCAGGAGACCATCGCCCACAAGGAGGTCCGCCTCGTGCTGGCTCCCGGACGCCACGGCGTGGAGAGCAAGGAAGAGGACGTGCCCGAAAGCCTGCGCAACGTGCCCAGCCTGTCGCATGAGCAGGCGCAGCAGCTGGCCTCCATGGCGCTGGAACTGGAACGCCACTACCAGTACCCGCAGGACGTGGAATGGGCCGTGGACGAAGACGACCAGATCATCCTGCTCCAGACCCGGCCCATGGGTCTGGACGCCTCAGTCAGCGAAGTGACGGCCCCGGCGCTCTCGCACCTGCGCCCCCTGCTCAGCGGCGGCGAAGTGGCGGCCAAGGGCGTGGGCTGCGGCCCCGTCATCCATGTGCATCCTTCGCAGGACCTCACCCACTTCCCCGAAGGCGCGGTCATGCTCCTGCAGCACACCTCGCCCGATGCCATGGTGACCATGCAGCGGGCCTCGGCCATCATCGCCGAGACGGGCAGCCTTACCGGTCACATGGCGTCTGTCTGCCGTGAATTCGGCATGCCCACGGTCATCAACCTGCCCGGTGCCACCAGTTTGCTGGAAGAAGGCGAGGTCGTCACCGTGGATGCCATCGGCGGGCGCGTGTTCAAGGGCGAGATCCCCGAGCTGCTGGCCCTGCGCCTGCAACCCCGCCGTCCCGCCGCGGATACCCCGGCCCTGATCCTGCTGCGCCGCATCGCCAGCTACATCATGCCCCTGCATCTGGTGGACCCGCATTCGGAGCTCTTCAGCCCGGCCAACTGCACCTCGCTGCACGACGTCATGCGTTATGCCCATGAAAAAAGCTACAGCGAGATGTTCCTCATCTCCGACAGCGTCACCGAGGGCAGCATGGGCGCGGCCAGCCAGCTGGTCTGTCCGGTGCCGCTGGACCTGTACGTCATCGACCTCGGCGGCGGCCTCAAGAATCCCGAGTCCCGCCGCGTCACGCCCGAGGACGTCATCAGCGAGCCCTTCGCGGAAGTGCTGTCCGGCATGCTCAATCCTGCCGTCCAGGCCCGTGGGCCCCGCCCCATCAACATGCGCGGCTTCCTGTCCGTCATGAACCAGAACATGAGCGGCGGCAACCAGCAGGGCGGCCAGCGTTTCGGCGACCGCAGCTACGCCATCGTCTCGGACCGTTATGTGAACTTCTCCTCGCGCGTGGGCTACCACTACGCCATCCTGGACAGCTGGTGCGGCGAGACCCTGAGCAAGAACTACATCCGCTTCGAATTCGCCGGTGGTGCGGCCGGCAGCGTGCAGCGCGAACGGCGCGTGCGCTGCATCGGGGTCATCCTGACGGAGCTGGGCTTTACTGTAGAAATAGTAGGCGACCGTATCCGCGCCCGCTACCAGAAGTACCCCCGGCTGGATGTCCTCTCGCGCCTGGACCAGCTGGGCCGCCTGCTCATCATGACCCGCCAGATGGACATGCTCATGACTTCCGATGCGGCCGTGCACGGCTATGCCATGAAATTCCTCAACGGCGAATATCACTGATCCCCGGCGGAGGATCGTATCCTGTCATGGAAGCCCCTCCCCTGCGGAGGGGCTTTCCTGTTCCTCTCTTTCGGCAGAGTAGCCACTTTTTTGTGCGAATCGGGTTGCGGACGCAACCAAACAGCCTTAGATTGTCTCGTCTCCCTCTCCCTTTTCAGCAAGGCGGTCTCCCATGCTCCCTACGCTGCCCGAAAACGAAAAAAAACAGACCCTCTTCAGTCGCGACTTCATCCTGCTTTTCTGCATGGCCATGTGCAACAACAGCTATATGGCCGTCTTCTACTGTTTCGAACAATGGCTGGAAGGTTTGCAGGTCAGCCCCAACTGGCGCGGCATCCTGCTCTCGGCCCTGTTCGCCATGGTCCTGCTCTGGCGGCCCCTGGCCAGCATCGTGCTGCTCTCGCGCAGCAAGCTGCCTGCCCTGCTGGTCACCATCTGCCTTTCCAGCTGCATCATGCTGGCCTATCCCTTCATCCACGGGCCCGACAGCATCTGGCTGATCCTGGGCCTGCGCATCGCCCAGGGCATCTCGCTGGCGGTCTACTCCAGCTGTGTGGTGGCCGTGCTGGTCAGCTGCATCCCCAAGGGCCAGAGCGCCCGGGGCTTCGCCATCTTCTCCCTGACCACCCTGCTGCCCTATTCCATCATCCCGGCCGTGGGCGAACAGATCCTGCCCCTGCTGGGCGGTGAGCCCCGTTTGTTCGCTCTCATGGCCGTGCTGGCCATCCCCGCACTGTGCATGCTCGTGCCCCTGGCCCCCAAGCTGCGCAAGCCCGAGATCTCCGCCGATACGGCCAAGAACCAGATGACGCCGCGCGCCATCCTCTATTCCATGACCCACTCCGGCCTGGGCTGCATCTATCTGGCCTGCCTTTCCTTCAGCATCATGACGGCCCTGGCCATCTACTTCATGAAGGGCCTGTGCGTGACCACCGGTGCCACCCCGGCCATGTTCTTCATGGGCTACACCACCACCATCATCCTGGTGCGTCTGTTCGGCGGCCATGTACTGGATACCCTGCCCCGTTACCGTATCGTGCCCCTGTGCGCCGTGGCCCTGGCCATCAGCATGACCGGTCTGGCCTGGGGCCCCCTCTGGGCCTTCCTGCCCCTGACCATCCTGTACGGCATCGGCCTGGGCCTGCTCTATCCTTTGCTGGCGGCCACCATCTACGACCGCTCCACGGACGCCACGCGCTCCATCAACTCCAACGTGATGATGCTCACCTTCGATGCCAGCGGCATGCTGGGCCCCCTGCTGGGCGGCGCCGTGATCCATGCCGGTTTCGGCTACCGGGGCGTCTTCATGGCGGCGGCCTTCATGGTGCTGTGCAGCGGCGGCTTCATGGTCCTCGACCGCCTGCGTCTGGCCCTTTGGGACCGCAGGGAACAGCGGAAGCACTGATCCCCCGCCGCCCCGCCTGCCTGCCGGAAGGGAGGCTTGCCAGTGCGTTTTCCCGCCAAAACGCAGAAAACCACCCGGTAGAACGGGTGGTTTTCTATTTTGCCTTTAAAAAAGGAAGGGAGGCCAGTCCCCGGCGGGCCGTCCGGGATGGAGCACGGGCTTGCCCTGCGCCGCAGGGCAGGCTCTGTCCCGCTTGCACCTTGCGGGCGCCGCTGCCTTCCAGACCGGAACCGACGCCGTCCGAAGCGCCTAGCTTTCCAGCGCCTGGGCCTCCTTGCCCAGGATGACGAACAGCTGGCGCAGGTTCTCCACGGCCACCACGCGCGGGCTGCCCCCGGCATCGCTCACCCGTGCACGCACGGCATAGCTGTTGCCGTTGCCGTGGTCACGCAGCACGAAGGGCACGATCCAGTCCTTGCCCTGCCGCACGGGCGTGCCCACATTGCGGATCTCCTTGCGGCCCATGGACACGGACTCGAACAGGGGTGCCACCCAGCCTTCCGTCCGGTAGTCCTGCACGCTCTTTCCGGCAAAAGCCCCGGAAGCGATGCCATTGTGCACGAAGGCCCGGGCTTCGGAGACCAGCAGCTTGCGCACGCCCAGGCCGTTGTCCTCGGCCATGGCGGCCCCGGAGAACATCAGGGCCAGCATGGGCGGCAGCAAGGAAGAGTTCTCCGGCTTGGCGGCCTCCTTCATAAACAGGTCCACGGCCTCATTGAGGATGGCATCCATATCCACGAGCTGCTCGAAGCAGGCCGCATCCGCATTGTCCACGGCCCCGCCCGCCTCCACCACGCAGGCCCGGGCCGCATCGGACGAAAGGGCGCGGGCCCCGGCAGGCCAAAGGCACAGGCAGCACAAAAGCAGCGCACAGCACAGGATGCTGCCGCGGCAAAACATGTCATTGATGACTACAGCGCGCATGGCACGCCTCCTTGCGGGCACGGGCCCGCCGTTAGAACCGGGACATCCCGGCGGACCGGGAGGGGCCGCCAAGGCTCCCTTGCCCGGCGTGTGAAAAAGGGGAGCCGCCCGAAGGCACTCCCCCTCTTTGCCTTGAAATGTGAGAATCGTGAAACTGCCGGGACTCCGGCCGGATCCAGCCTGCCGCGAAAGGACATCCTTCCCGCATGGCCGTATGACCGGAGACGGCTGCCATACCGCCCAGCCTCCGCCCTTCCCGTTCCTGCTTGCGGGAACGGGCCGGACGTCGTCTCCCTAACGGGACGGGGCCGGTGCGGGCAGCACGGGACCGCCGGCCGAAGCGCCTCCCGTTGCCGGGGGCTGGGCCGCAGGCATGGGCACGGACGCGGGCGCCGCAGGTGTTTGCGGGGCCGCGAGGGCCGGAGGCGTGACCGTCCCGCCGACGGCAGGCCCCTGCGCGGGCAGGGCCGCCGGAGCAGTCCCTTGCGGAGCGACCGCCGGTGCCGCTACCGGAACAGCCGGGGCAACAGGCGCGCTCCCGCCGGCCGCAGCCGGAAGTGCCGGAGCTGCCGCCGGACGGGGCCGGGCCTGCTTGGGGCCGGGCCGCAGGGGAACATCATTGACGGCAGGGGCCGCAGGCTGTTCCGCAGCTGTCTTGCCGCTGGCGATCCGGGTGCAACGGCCCGCCATGTCACGCAACGCGGCGGAACCGGCGCGGACGGTGGCCAGGGCCTTGCTGTCCTGCTGCAGGCGGCGGCCCACCCACTGGGCCACGAACAGCAGGCTGTCGTCATCCAGGGCGGCACCGGCATGACGGCGGATGTCGCCCACCAGAGCATGCTGGGCCGCCGTTCGGGCATCCATGGCCTGACGGTAGCGGCCCGTGATGTCGTCCACCCGCAGCTGCGCCGTGGCGATGGCGGCGGCATCGTTGCGCTGCCGGGCCTCGTCCAGCTCGAACACCGTGCCGGCCATGCGGCCGTAGATGTCCAACGATTCCTGCAACAGGCGCTCGCTCTCGGCCAGCCGTGCGCTCAGGTCCGGTACGGCGGCCACGCCGTCCAGGGCAGCGGCCCAGGCGTTCAGACGCCCGGCAAGGGCCATGTGCAGCTGCCGCTTTTGCAGGTCGCTCCAGTTGCGTTCCGTGCACTGGCGGTCAAGGCTGTCCAGGAAGCGGTCGGCATAGATGGTGTACAGGCTGCGCAGCATGTCGGGATGGAAGGCATAGCGCAGCACCGCGGCGCAGCTGCCGCCGGCCAGGCCCGTCAGCTTGACGCCGTAGCGCTGGTTGAGGGACGGCAGGCTCAGATCGAGACCGCTGCCCTGGAAGCGCTCCAGCACATGTCCGGCAAGGTCATCCACGAAAGCGGGCTGCACACGGCTGTCCGCAGGATGCTGGCGCTTTTGGGCTTCCTGCCCTGCGGGGACGGGCGCGACGGCCCCGGGGGATACGAAGTCCGTCCTGACCAGGGCACTGACCGTCCCCTGCACCGTGGGACCGGCCAGCGTGCCCGGCTCCGTGGCGGGTGTGGCCACCGACGGCGGGGGCGGGGGAGGCGTCTCGCGCAGCAGGTTCATGAGGGGCGCCAGGGCCGTGCCTTCCAGCTTCGCATCCAGCCAGGTCACGGCGTCCTTGCGCCAGGCATCGCGGGTGGCATCGTCACGGGTCAGCCACACGGCGGCCCCGGCCACCAGCAAAAGGGCCAGCAGGGCCAGACAGCCCAGCTTGTGTCCGCCGCGTGACGTCCTAGGGGCGGGCAGGTCATCCAGCCGTCCGCCGGACGGGGACGCGGAGGCGGGGGTAGCGAACCGGCTTTGCACCGGTGCCTTGGTTTCCAGTTTCATGCAGGACCTCCGGGCGGCGGGAAGGCACGCCCATAAAAACTCGCTGCCGACGGTACGGCAGGCTGTGGGCATGCTAGCATCCCGGCACACGGCTGTGAAGGCATTTTGCGCTGCCCTCCCCGCCGCTGCCCGGCGGGCCCGATGCGCCTTGGGCCCCTGCATGGCCCGAAGTTTTTGTTCCTGGAGAATGCGCTCCAGCCGCCCCGGGGGACAGCCTGAAACAAAAATCGTGCCAACTGCCTGTTTTTCCGAAAAAACCCTCTCTTCCCCGGCGGGCATGGACGCCCCGGCAGCCGCACCGGCAGCGGGAAAAAAGCATTTCCCTCTGTTGACGCCCCCCTTTCGCCATGCTAATCACGAACCCCTACTAACAATGGGCAGCCGGACGCCAAAGGCACGGCTGCCGCTTTCACCTTTTAACCGGAATAGCCGCAGAGGGAGCGGATACTATGCCGAATTACGTTTACTTTCTTCTTGCCGTAGCCGGCCTCATCGTGGGCTACATCATCTACGGTTCCATCGTCGCCAAAATCTTCGGTGCGGACGAAAACCGCCCCACCCCCGCCAAGACCATGGCCGACGGCGTCGACTACGTCGAAATGCCCATGTGGAAGGTCTGGCTCATCCAGCTGCTGAACATCGCCGGTGTGGGCCCCGTCTTCGGCCCCATCCTGGGCGCCCTGTACGGCCCCAGCGCCCTGCTGTGGATCGTTATCGGCACCATCTTCGCCGGTGCCGTGCATGACTACTTCTCCGGCATGCTCTCCGTGCGTTACAAGGGCGCCAACGTGCCCACCATCGTGGGTTACAACCTGGGCAACGTGGCCAAGCAGGTGATGCGCGTGTTCGCCGTCATCCTCCTGCTGCTCGTGGGCGTGGTCTTCGTGGCCGCTCCCGCCGGCCTGCTGGCCAAGCTGACTCCCGACTACATGGACCAGATGTTCTGGGTCGCCGTCATCTTCGCCTACTACTTCCTGGCCACCATCCTGCCCATCGACAAGATCATCGGCCGCCTCTACCCCCTGTTCGGCGCCGTGCTGATCATCATGGCCGTGGGCATGACCGTGACCATGTTCACCAACGGTTGCGAGTTCTACAACTGGGCCTCCTTCCCCAATAACCATCCCCAGCAGCTGCCCATCTTCCCGCTGGTGTTCATCACCATCGCCTGCGGCGCCCTGTCCGGCTTCCACGCCACCCAGTCGCCCCTGATGTCCCGCTGCCTGTCCAATGAAAAGCAGGGCAAGGCCGTGTTCTACGGCGGCATGGTGGCCGAAGGCTTCATCGGCCTCGTGTGGGCCACCGTGGGCATGACCTTCTACACCAGCCCCGAAGCCCTGGCCGCTGCCGGCGGTCCCGCCAACGTGGTCAACGAGACCGCCCGCGCCCTCATGGGCCCCGTCGGCGGCGTGCTGGCCATCCTGGGCGTGGTGGCCCTGCCCGTCACCTCCGGTGACACGGCCTTCCGTGCCGCCCGCCTGACCATCGCCGAAATGTTCAACTTCAAGCAGTCCGCCATCCCGGCCCGTCTGGCCATCGCCATCCCGATCTTCGCCATCGGCGTGGTGCTGAACTTCGTGGACTTCAACGTGATCTGGCGTTACTTCGGCTTCGCCAACCAGGCCCTGGCCGCCATCATGCTCTGGGCCTCCGGCGCCTACCTGTACCGCAAGCATCGTCTGCACTGGATCTGCACCGTGCCCGCCACCTTCATGACGGCCGTGTGTATCTCCTACATCTGCTATGAGCCCAAGATGGGCTTTGGCATGGGCATCGAGATCGCCGACATCATCGGCGTGATCGTGGCCGTCGTCAGCCTGGTCGCCTTCCTGGCTCTGGGCCGCAAGCCCATCGCCGGTGCTCCCAGCATCGACGAAGTGTAGCGCTCACCGCTCCATAGCCACGCACAAGGGCAGGGATCTTCCCTGCCCTTTTTTCGTGCCGACGGTACGGCGCGCCCGGCCTGACCGCCCGGCATTGCGCCGTGCCCTGAGGCAGCGTATAACCCTGCTGTCCGGCCGCTTGTGTCCTACGGCCGTCAGACCGCCATCACAGAACAGGAGATATCCATGCGCACCCCCAACATCCTGACCATTGCCGGTTCCGATTCCGGCGGCGGTGCCGGCATCCAGGCCGACCTCAAGACCATCATGGCCCTGGACGGCTACGGCATGAGCGTCATCACGGCCCTGACCGCCCAGAACGGCCTGGGCGTCACCGGCATCCACGCGCCCGAGCCCGAATTCGTCGTGCTGCAGCTGCGCGCCGTGCTGGACGGTTTTCCCGTGCACGCCGCCAAGACCGGCATGCTGTTCTCGGCCGGCATCATCAACGCCCTGGCCGACGCCCTGCGCGACCGCAGCTTCCCGCTGGTGGTGGACCCTGTTTCCGTGAGCCAGAGCGGCAGCCGCCTGCTGCGTGAGGATGCCGTGGAGGCCCTCAAGGAACGCATGATCCCCGGCTGCGACCTGCTGACCCCCAACCGCCCCGAAGCCGAGATGCTCACCGGCATGACCATCAGCTGCGCCGATGACGCCGCTGCCGCCGGTGAGGCGCTCATCAGGATTGGCGCCAAGGCCGTGCTCATCAAGGGCGGTCATATGGAAAGCTCCATCGTGGTCACGGACTGCCTTTGCCAGGCCGGACAGGCGCCCAAGTTCCTGCCCCAGCCCAAGGTGGAGACCAACAACAACCACGGCACCGGCTGCACCCTGTCGGCCGCCATCGCCACCGGCCTTGGCCACGGCCTGCCCCTGCAGGTGGCCGTGACCCGCGCCCAGGAATTCCTCAACCTTGCCCTGCGCAAGAGCTACGCGCCCGGCAAGGGCTGCGGGCCCGTCAACCACGCCGCCCGCCGCCAGGCATCATTGCAAAACTGACCGGGGGAAAGGGCTGCGGGAAAGGGACCTCCTGTGCATGACGCAAGAAGGGCCCTTTCCCCGGCCCCTGTCCCTCTCCGGATGCGCCCTGCCCCTCAAAAACGCACCCCGGTGAGAGCCCGGCAGGCCATGGTCTTCCACCTCGGCAGGGGATGGGAAAACGCCCTTCCCCGGCATCAAGCCCAAGAGTTGCGGATGCCGGTCCCTTCCCTGCGGGAAAAGGCTTCCGGGCAGGCACCTGACCGTCACCAGGCCGGGCTGCGGCCCCGCCGCCCTTCTTTCCTTCCACATCAACCCCAAAGCCTCCATGTCGGACATTTCTTCCACCATGCGTCTCAGGCTGTTGCTGGCCTATGACGGCAGCCGTTACTGCGGCTGGCAGATCCAGGACATCCCCACCCCGCCGCCCACCGTGCAGGCCGCCGTGGAAGCCGCCGTGGGCCGCATCGCCGGGCGACCCGTGCGCGTGTTCGGCTCCGGTCGCACCGATGCGGGCGTCCATGCCCACGGTCAGGTGGCCCATTGCGATGTGCCCCGCCGCCCCGGTCTGGACTGGCGTCACGCCCTCAATGCCCTGCTGCCTGCGGACGTGCGCGTCCTGCACTGGCAGGAGGCCGCCCCCGACTTCCATGCCCGCATCAGCGCCCTGCGCAAGACCTATGTGTATGACTTCTGGCAGGAGAAAGGCTTCGTGCCGCCCCGGCTGGCGCCCTTCGTCTGGCGCAGCGGCCCCCTGGACGCCGGGGCCATGCGCGCGGCCCTGCCCTTTTTGCTGGGCAGGCATGACTTCGCCAGCTTCCAGAACGCGGGCACCGAGATGGAAAGCACGGTGCGCGAGCTCCAGGCCGCCACACTGACGGAACTGCCGCCCGTGGAGTTCATGCCGCCCTACCTGCCCTGCCTGCGCCTGACCGTCACGGCCAACGGTTTTTTGAAGCAGATGGTCCGCAACATGGCCGGACTGCTGGCCGCCTGCGGCCGCCACAAGCTGCGCCCCGACCAGATCCCCGCCATCCTTGAGGCCGCCGACCGCCGCGCCCTGCCCAGCCCCACGGCCCCGCCGCAGGGCCTGGCCCTGGCCCATGTGGAGTACCCGGACTAAGCCCTGTCTGCCTCCCTGAACATAGAAAGACCACCCGCCGGCGGGTGGTCTTTTGTTGCCGCATGCCTCCCTGGAACACGGACAAAACAGCACGGCCATGAAGCAAAAATTTTTTCCGCTTTTCCACGAAAGCCCTATGTAAATTCCACTTTCTAGAATGATGCCCTGTTATCCTGAAATAACGGCTTGTTTCAGCCCTGCGGATAGCCTAACGTGTACCGAAAATTCTGTTCAGGATGTCCCACCATGAAAGGTTACGTCTATATCATCAGCAACCCAGCCATGCCCGGCATCTTCAAGATTGGCTTCACTCGCAAGAATCCGGAATTGCGGGCCAAGGAATTTGACTCTACTGGCGTCCCTCATCCCTATGTCGTGGAGTACGAAATCCTCGTAGATGAACCCCACGCCCTGGAACAACGCGTCCACAAATCCCTACGCGCCCAACGCGAAGGCAAGGAATGGTTCCGCTGTAGTTTTACACAGGCTGTCCAAGGGATTCGCGCCTGCTATCAGGGAAAAATATATCGTGAAAAATGCTTCAAGACAGAACGTGAAAAAGAATTAGAAAGAGTACGGCAAGAGCAAATATTGCGAGATCTGGAACAAAAGAGGAAGGAAGAAGAAAGAATACGAATTCAAAAAGAACGTCAAAAACAGACAGAAGAAAGAATACGCATTCAAGAGCAAGAAGCGCTTAGAAAGAAAGCTGCTGAAGAGGAGCAAAGAAAAATAGACAGGTTCGTTTTTAAAAAAGTATTTACTATATTTTTATATCTTGAAGCATTATCTATTTTGGGAACATACTTTATAATAATATATTATAATCACCTATCAGATGCATGGTTTCATATATTTATATTATTATCACTTGCATCTGGAAATATAGTAATAAAAATAGAAGAATGGTCATCAGAGAGATGGATAAAAGAATACAAGCATTCAGAATCTACAAATGGTATACAAAGTGATCATCTCCAGCAAAGAACATTCTCTAATAAGCAAAAAGAAACTATTATCATCACATGTCCTAATTGTCGAACTCGTCTTCGCGTAGGGAAACTACCTCATATACAGGTTCATTGCCCTGCATGCTCATCCGTTTTTTTAATAAAATTTAATATATTCGGAACAGTTCAATATAGAAATCTAGCTAATAACAACCCATCACATGACTCACAGCAGTTAGTAAATTTTTCTCCCCAACAATTACGACAAGATCAAAATATAAATTATCATGTAAAAGTATTTAAAACCAAAGGAAATATGCGAGAGTTGGCTCTAGAACATGCTTGGAATGAAGAGTTAGTTCGAAGAGGCTGGGCAACACGACAGTCTAGCTCTTCTACAATTAATCAATCAATATCTAGCCAGAAAACAATCACACATTCTCAATCAACGTCATTTAGATTTCACAAACCACAACGTTATGCAGATCTAGAACTAGTTTGGAATGAAGAGTTAGTGCGAAGAGGATGGCTAACACGACAGTCGAGTACCTCTATTGAAGTATTATCCCAGAACTCAAAACAAAATACATATCCTCAAGCAACTTCCTTTAATGCTCAAGGTTCAAAGCTAGATCTTGAGCTGGAACGTACCCAGCGAGAGGAGGATGTACGCGGACAGCAGAAACAGGAAGCAAAGAATGTACGCCAAGGCGTTAAAGTCGTCCTTGGAGGTACAAAGCGAGACCTTGAGTTGGAGCGAGCCTGGCGAGAAGAGGAAGAGCGCAGGCGGCGGGAACGGGAAGCAAGAAAACTACGTCAGGACGGCAAAGTCGTCCTCGGAGATACAAAGCTAGATCTTGAGCTGGAACGTACCCAGCGAGAAGAGGATGTACGCGGACAGCAGAAACAGGAAGCAAAGGATGTACCCCAAGGCGTTAAAGTCGTCCTTGGAGGTACAAAGCGAGACCTTGAGCTGGAGCGAGCCTGGCGAGAAGAGGAAGAGCGCAGACGGCGGGAGCGGGAGGCTAGAAAATTACAACAAGAAGGTAAAGTCATCATAGCATGTATCGAATGCGGACAAAAACTGCGCGTCAGTAATGCGCCGTATCTCCATGTACGATGTCCAAAATGCAGTTGTAGATTCTATTGGGAAAACAAGTAATCCCTCCCCACCAATTGAGCATGCCGTCGCAGCACCGGGGACCAAGGCGAGGCAGGGGGTGCAGGGGGCCTGGGGATGCCGGGCAACAACCGTCATCCGACGGCTCCCCTCCGCACCGCGCAAGCGGCCCCTCTACCCCTGCCTACCAGCGCAGGCTCCCCCCTCCTACCCCCTTATCCAATAAAAGAAGGGCGCCCATTTGGACGCCCTTCCATTTTCTCTCTTGCAACAGCAAAACGTGGAACGCTATTTCTGTCCCGCATCCCCTCTGTTATGGGCTTCCACGAACGCATTATAGGCTTCCTGGGCTTCCTGCAGCACCAGATTGAGCTGGCGGCGCGTCGCATTGCTGAACGCATCCTCCTGTCCCTGGGCCACGGTGCGGGGGAAGAGATCGGCCTTGTCCAGAAAAGCCTGCCAGAGACGCCGCTCTTCTTCCGTCATGCCCCGGGTGTGGCTACGGGCCACGGCCAGGGCCTCTTCCATCTCCTTGCGCCAGCCCGCCACGGCCACGGTGTCGGGATTGCCCTCGCGCAGCAGGATGCCGCCCAGCAGGAAGCGGCTGAACAGGAAGCGGGCCGAGCTGATGGCTTCTTTCAGCGGATTGCCCTGAAGCAGCACGTCCTCGGCCTGGCGGCTGCGATCACGCACCAGCACCAGCAGGGCATCACGGGCCCTGGAAAACTCGGCATGCGCGTCCTGCAGGCGACGCAGCAGCTTCTTGCCCTGCGCGCCGTCGTCCACGATGCTGTCGTCCAGGGCGTACTTGCGGAACGCCGTGCCCAGCTTTTCCATGCTGGTCAGCGTCCGCCGCATGGTGGTCATCAGATCCCGCAAACGGGCGGCATCGGCCTCGCCCCACACGGATCTTTCCACAGCGGGCCTGTCGTCCAGCTCCGCAGGGCGCTGCGGCTCCTTGCCCAGCAGCCAGGTACGCATATAGTCCTCGGCCTGCCGCAGCAGATGACCGGCATGGATGCCCGCCACATCGGCCCAGCGCCAGACGGCATTACCGGCATCCAGCACCCTGGCGGCCGCGGCCGCTTCCTCTGCCGGGGCCGGAACCTCCGGCGCCTGCAGACCGGCGGCGGCCTTCGCCACCACGGCGGACGCGGTCTCCTTGTCCAGCGCCGCCTTGGGGGCGCTCTCTTCCTGACAGGCACACAGGCCGAAAGCCAGTGCCATGAGGCACACCAGCCACAGAAAACGAACGGGACGCCGCATCATTCCACATGCTCCGCGATCCAGGCATCGAGCCCGGTCAGATCAGGCCCCCAGGGAAAATCCCCGCCCCTGAGATCAGGCCCGGTGCCGTAGAACAGGGTGCCCACCTCTTCGGCGGCATTGCGGTCCGTGGAGGCGTCGCCCACCATGAGCACCTCGTCAGGCAGGACGCAGGCCTTGTCCACGATCATGGCCAGCAGTTTGGCTTTGGACGGCGGCGAGCCGTAGATGCCCGTAAAGCAGCTGTCCAGGCCGCGTTCCTTAAGGATGCAGTTCAGTTCTTCGTGCGGTGCGCCGGAGCAGACATAGAGCGGCAGTTTGCCCTGCCAGTGTTCCAGCACCCGGGCGATGCCGGGGATGAGCTCGCAGCGGCGCACTTCGTCCAGGGCATACTCGGCAAAGCGCCTGCCCCACTCCTCGGACTCGGCGGGCGTGATTTCCCTGTCCAGGATCTCGCGGAAGAACCATTCGAATTTTTTGTAACGGCTCACGCCGCCGTGCACGGTATGGTACATGACGAAGCGGTCGCGGGCCTCCTCGCCGTAGGGCTCGGCCAGACGGGCAAAGGCGCGCGTCTTGACCGGCACGCTGTCGAGGATCACGCCGTCACAGTCGAAAACAAGACATTTCAGGGCCATGCAGACTCCTTGTTCGCGCCGCCGGGGACGACGCCGTACAGGAAGGATACGGGGACAGGCCCGCGCCCCGCCGCCAAAGCGGACGAGCCGTGCGGGCCGGAACCGGAAGACGGACAGACCGCCTGCCGGTCAGAAAAATACCGGGGATGCGGGGACGCCGGGCACTCCCGCCCCGGGGCTACCGGCGTTCCGGGCATCCGCTGCGGTCGCGGTGACCGATGGGACGTGCCGGGACACCGCCCACGATGGTGAAGGGAGCCACATCACGGGTGACCACGGCGCCCGCGCCCACCACAGCCCCCTGGCCGATATGCACGTCGGGCGTGATGACGCAGTTGGCCCCGATCCAGACATCGTCCCCGATGACGATCTCGCCCGGATGGTGCCCCTGTTGCAGGATGGGCACATCATGCCGGGAAAAACAGTGGTTGGCGGCCCGCAGCACCGTGCCGGGGCCCACGGCCACATGCCTGCCCATGACGATGCGCCCGCCGTCGGCCGCCACATGGGCATAGGGCGAGATGGACACGCGGTCGCCCAGGACAAGTTCGCCGTCCCCGGCCGTGATGATGCAGCCCCTACCCAGACGGACGGCATCGCCCAGCCGCATGTGGCGACAGCCCACGAAGCTCAGGCCCGTGCCGAAGCGTACCGAACCGCAGCCGGCAAAGAGCCAGCGCCAGGCCAGCCAGCGCAGGGCCAGGCCCAGCGGCGTGGGTATCCAGGCGAAACAGGCTATCCAGAGCTCTTCCCAGGCAGCCCGGAGGCGGGACGGCAGATCCATCTACTTCGCGTACTCCCGCATGAGGGCATCCCCTTCCATGAGCCGCGTCACGCGGGCCAGGTCTTCAGGGGTATCCACGCTCCAGGTGCGGGCATCGGTGGGCACCATGCGGACTTTTTCCCCATGTTCGAGGATGCGCATCATGTCCACGGACTCGCAGATCTCCAGCGGGCTTTCCTCCATCTCGTTGAAGCGGATCAGGTAGTCACGGCGGAAGGGGATGATGCAGACCTGCTTGCGCATGGGCACCTTGTCGGCCCCCTTTTTGCGGGAGGGGATGGGCTCGCGCGAGAAGTAAAGGGCATCGCTGTTGCGGTCCACCACGACCTTCACCTCGTTGGGGTCCTCGAACTCTTCCAGGGTGTCCATGTCGGCCATGAGGTTGACCACATTGATGGTAGGATCCTTGAGCATGGGTTCCACAGCGGCGTCGATCATGCCGGGCAGCACCATGGGCTCGTCCCCCTGCACCATGACCACGATGTCCGCCTTCCGGCCCGTGGCCGCCTCGATCTTGAGCAGGGCCTCGGCCGTGCGGGTGGAACAGCGCACATGATGGTCGCCTGTCATGACGCACGCAAGGCCCGCCTCCTTGCAGTAGTCTTCGATGACCGTGTCGCAGGTGGCCACATAGGTGGCGGAAAGGCAGCGGCTCATGGCCGTGCGGAAGGCCACATGGCCCACCATGGGCACACCGTGGATCAGGGCCAGAGGTTTGCCGGGAAAGCGGCTGGAGCCCATGCGGGCGGGGATGATGGCGATGATGTTCATAATTTCTCCCTGGGCAGGGACTGCCCGGCAAGGGGATGACGGGAAGACGGGCGCGGCCCCCGGCGGACGTTTCATGACCGGGACAGGCCTGGCGCCGCATGGGAAAAGCCCGGAGCCGGGCACACGCCGGTGGCACCGGCAGGCAGGCCGCCGGAAAACGTGCGGCCTCAGTCGTCGGTGGATACCAGATAACCGCCCTGGCTCTGCAATTCCGGGTGGATCTGGCGGTGTTCCTCTTCCATGACGCGCAGGATGCCCTGCCCCAGGTCGACGGTCAGCGGCGGCACCAGCTTACGGCCCATCCGGGGCATGAAGGCATAGGGCGTCACCTGATAATGCCCGCTGTTGGGGTCGTTCTGGTATCTGATCTCCAGCTCCCTGCCCAGCATCTCGCCGATCATCCTGAACAGATCGGCCACGCGCATGGGCTGGTTGCCGGAGATGATGATGTTCTGATTGGCGAACTCCGGCCCCAGGACATGGAGGGTGGCGGAGGAGGCATCGTCCACGTGCATGTACTCGCGCAGGGCCGTGGGCGTCCCGTAATAGGTGATGCTGCCCGTGGTCAGGGCCTCGTGCACGAAGCGGTGGATGGCATTGCGCATGTCGGCACGGGGGCCGTACAGGGAACCGTAGCGCAGGATGGTATACGGCAGGCCGTACATGGCCTGGTAATTCTCGATGTAGATCTCACAGGCCTGCTTGCTGCACCGGTAGAAGCCGCCGGACTTGCCGTAGACATAGAGCGAGCTGGCAAAGATGTAGCGCCCGGTACCGGCCCGGCGGCAGGCCTCCAGGACCATGACGTTGCCCACCACGTTGAGGCGGGCCGTATCCACGGGGCGCTCGTTGGCTTCGCCGATGTCGGCGATGCCCGCGTAGTTGAAGACCACCTCGGCCCCTTCCACGGCGGCCTGCACGCAGTCCTCGTCCAGGATGCTGCCCACCACCATCTTCTGGTCGTCACGCAGCCAGGGAGAAGGACGCACGTCCACGATGGTCACGTCGTGCCCGGCATCGGAGAGCTTGTCACAGATATGCGATCCCAAAAAACCGGAACCGCCGAAAACAGTCACCTTCACGGCCTTCCTCCCGATGCCCTGCCCTACGCTCCGGCGGGCCGTGCGGCCGCCTGCCAGAGGAAGACCGAATCGATGCCGTAGGCGATGAAGCGGCAGCCCGCCGCCACCTGACGGCGCAACTCCTCGGGGTCGGGCTGCACCACATGCAGGCCCATGCGGGCATGATGCCGCCGGCAGGCCTCATGGATGCAGGCCATGACGGCCTTGAAATCAGGATGGTCGAACTGCCCCGTCAGGCCCATGGAGCCGGAAAGGTCATAGGGGCCCACCATGATGGCGTCCAGACGCGGCTGGGAAAGGATGGCGTCCAGCTCTTCCACGGCGCGGATGTGCTCGATCTGGGCCACCAGGAAGATCCGGGGCGCCGTGTCCCGCATGTAGGCATCGAAATCCCTGCCGAAGGCATTGGCCCGGCAAAAGCCCACGCCGCGGTTCTCGCGCAGGGGCTCTCCGTCCCGACGGCCGTCGTCGTGGCCGGGGTACGTGGCCCAGCTGATGGCCTGGTCCAGCTGTTCCCGGCTCTCTATCATGGGAAAGATCAGGCCCTGTGCGCTCGCCTCCAGCGCGGCCTTGATGGCGGTCTTGGAAGCGATGGGCAAACGGGCAAAGGGCGCAGCCCCGCCGCACTGGATGGCACGGAAGATGTCGGGCAGGCCGGTGCGGCCGAAGGACCCATGCTCCATGTCCACCGCCACCCAGTCATAGCCGGCACGGGCCATCAGCTCCGCCACATCGGCGGAAGGCAGTTGCAGCCAGGTGCCGATGGTGGGTTCATCCTTTGCCAGTTTGGCGCGAATATCATGAATATCCATAGGAAACGGCTTGCCGCCGCCGGGCTTGGGTTATGCCGAAAGGCCCGGTCAGCATAGCGCGAGGCAGCACGGGGCGCAAGCAGGCCCCGAAGAAGGGAACGGCAGACGGATGGCATAAAAAAAACCCGCCCGGAACCGGGCGGGGGAGCGCCGGGCCATGAGGAGGAAGGGCCACGGCTGCGTGGTGCGCTCTAGAAGTATGCGTCGCCAGAGGTGAAAAATGCGGCACGGAGTCTGGCGGGCCGTGCCGCACTGGAGAAAATACTGTTTGACCAAACAAACAGCCACGCACGAAATGAGATTACGCAGAGCCTGCTCTGCCGTCAAGTGTTTGCTCCAAAATTCACGAAGATTTTTCTCCATGGATCTTGGAATGGGGCCATCCGTTGGGCTGGTTATTTTTTTATGAAATTTTTTATGAAAAATCCATCTTTTTTTTGAGGAAAAAACAAATTCAAAAATGGCAAGGCAATACACTGGATTTGCATATTTTTTTGCCAAAATTCCCCGAATTTCCTGCAGGGGGCCCGAATTTATTTTTTCGCCAAACTTTTGTTGCTGTCGCAACTAGCACGGAAAATGGCCGCTGTACAGGAAAATATGGCAGGTCCCGCCATCATGTTATTTTTTTCACAATATATGCCATCCTCCAACGGATGACAAGTCCCCTGCCCTGACCTATACTGCCCATGCTGCGCTCCGTATCCAGGAGCGCCTGCTCCGAACACAACCATTCCTGTCATAAAGGAGTCATCCCATGAAAGAGATCAGAGCTGCCGCGCGCGAGCGCATGAAGGGTCACTGCCGCGTCTGCCCCGTTTGCGATGGCAAGGCCTGCTCCGGTGAAGTGCCCGGCATGGGCGGCCTGGGCACCGGTGCCAGCTTCCGCAACAACCGCGAAGCCCTCAATGCCTGCAAACTCAACATGACGGCCCTGCACGACGCCCGCGAGCCCCGCACCAACTGCACCATCCTGGGCATCGACCTGAGCTTCCCCGTCATGGCGGCCCCCATCGGCGGCGTCTCTTTCAACATGAGCGATGCCATGAGCGAAGACGACTACATCTTCGCCATCCTGGAAGGCAGCCGCGCCGCCGGTGTCATCGGCTGTACCGGTGACGGCGTGCCGCCCTTCATCATCGACGCCGCCGTCAAGGCCCTGAAGGCCTGCAACGGCCACGGCATCCCCTTCATCAAGCCCTGGGAAGGCAAGGAACTGTTCGAAAAGATCGACCGCGTGCTGGCCGACGGCAGCCCCATCCTGGGCGTGGACGTGGACGCCGCCGGTCTCATCACCCTGCGCAAGATGGGCCGCCCGGTCATGCCCATGTCCGTGACGGAACTGGAGACCGTGGTGCGCTATGTGCATGACATGGGCCGCAAGTTCATCGTCAAGGGCATCATGACCCCCGACGACGCCCATCGCGCCATCGACGCCGGCTGCGACGCCATCGTGGTCTCCAACCACGGCGGCCGCGTGCTGGACCACTGCCCCGGCACCGCCACCGTGCTGCCCGCCATCGCCGATGCCGTGCGCGGCAAGATCACCATCCTGGCCGACGGCGCCGTGCGTGACGGCGTGGACGTGCTCAAGATGCTGGCCCTGGGCGCCGACGCCGTGCTGGTGGGCCGCCCGCTCTGCATCGCGGCCATCGGCGGCGGTGTGGAAGGCGTGACCAAGTACTGGCAGCAGATGCAGGGCCAGCTGGTGCAGGCCATGCTGCTCACCGGCTGCGCTTCCCTGGCCGACGTGCGCGAGCACATCATCTATCGCGGCTAGTTTTTCCGGCGAACCTGCGGGGAGGGGCGGCAGCCCCTCCCTTCTTTCTTTTGCCCCGGCGGGCCCCGGCACCGGCGGCCTCCCCTGCCTGCCCCTGCGGCAGGTTCTTTTTTTCAAAGGACATCATCATGCAGTTTTCCGTGGATACCGACCGCTGTGTCTCCTGCGGCCTGTGCCTTTCCGACTGTCTGCCCCGCACGCTGGGCATGGACGAGGAAGGCCACCCCTACATCAAGGACGAACGCCTGTGCATGCACTGCCACCACTGCCTGGCCCTCTGCCCCACGGGCGCCATCAGCGTGGACGGGCACAATCCTGACGCCTCCCGTCGCATCCTCAATGCCTGGCCCCAGCCCGAACAGCTGGAGAACCTCATCAAGGGCCGCCGCTCCGTGCGCCAGTACCGGCCGGAAAACGTGGACCCGGCCCTGCTGCAGCAGGTGCTGGACGTGAGCGCCCACGCCCCCACCGGAGTCAATGCCCGCAAGCTCTGGGTGGGCGTCATGGACGACATGGACCGCATGCAGGCCTTCCGTGAGGACGTCTATGCCCGCCTGGCGGACAAGGCCCTTCACAATGCCCTGCCCCAGTGCCGCCGCACGGCTTTCTTCGCCGCGGCACCGCGCCTGTGGAAGGAACAGGGCATCGACGGCATCTTCCGCGGCGCGCCCCACTTCGTTCTGGTGGGCAATGCCAAGGACGCTCCCTGCCAGGAGCAGGATCCGCTCATCTATCTTTCGTACATGGAGCTCTACGCCCAGAGCCTGGGGCTGGGCACCACCTGGTGCGGCCTGCTCTACTGGTGTCTGCAGCTCATGCTGCCCGAACTCCTGCCCGAACTGGGCCTGCCCGAGACCCACAGCTTCCAGTACGCCATGCTGCTGGGCGAGCCTGCCATCCGCTATGCGCGTACGGTGGAATACGGTCCGGCCACGGTGCACCGCATCCAGTGGAAGTAACGCTTTTTTCATCCCGCCGGGGCGGAGGGGGATGCCTCTCCGCCCGGTGATGACGGACGGCGGCATGCGGGCCTTCCCGCATGGCCGCCTTTTTTTGCCGCCTTGCCGCCGGTCTGTCGGCGCCGGGCCCCCCGGCGGCGTTGACCTGGGCACGGCTTTCCTGCACCATCTTGACAGGAAGGCCTTTCAGGAATATTTTGCCAAATGATCAAATAAAGGGACAACATGCAGCACAACAAGGAATTCATCGAGGCACAGGCCCGGATCTTCAAAGCCCTGGGCCATCCCAGCCGTCTGCTGATGGTTGATGCCCTGCGCGACGGTGAAAAATGCGTCTGTGACCTGCAGGCCCTGGTGGGGGACGACATGTCCACCATCTCCAAGCATCTGGCTGTCCTGCGTGATGCCGGTGTGGTCACCCGGCGCAAGCAGGGCGTGAACATCTATTACAGCCTTGCCCTCTGCTGCCTGGACCAGTTCCTGGCCTGTACCGGCCAGCTGCTGGAAAAGCGCATCCTGAGCCAGATGGACATGCTGCGGAACAAATAGGCAGGCCCGCTGCGGCGGGATTTTTTTACCCTCAAATTTGGCAATTTTGCCAATAAGGAATATTTATGGGCAAGAGCCCTTCCTCGCCGCGTCCTTTTTCCGCCCCGCGTTACGCCCTGACCCTGCTGGCCGTGCTGCTGGCCTGGACGGGCCTGTACGTATCCATCCAGCCGCTGGCCACCTGGCTGACCTTCGACCTGCTCTCCCTGACGCCCGGCGGGGCCCCGGGCCTGGCTCTGGAATTCTTCCTCTATGACAGCGCCAAGATCCTGCTTCTGCTGGTGCTGATGGTCTATTGCATCGGCTGGCTGCGGGCCTGGCTGCATGTGGAGCGGGTACGCGACTATCTTTCCGGCAAGGGCCGGGGCATCGGCTATCTGCTGGGGGCCACGTTCGGCGCCATCACGCCCTTCTGTTCCTGCTCCAGCATCCCGCTCTTCCTGGGCTTCACCATGGCCCGCATCCCGCTGGGCATCACCATGGCCTTCCTCATCACCTCGCCGCTCATCAACGAGATCGCCGTGGTCCTGCTCTGGGGCCTGCTGGGCTGGAAGTTCACCGTGGTCTATGTGGTCGCCGGCATGGCGGCCGGTATGCTGGGCGGCTGGCTGCTGGATCTGCTCCGTGCCGAACGCTGGTTGCAGCCCTTCCTGCGCGGCATGCTGGGGGTCTCCGGCCAGGCGGCACGGGATGAACGCAACACCCGCCTGGGGCTGGAAGAGCGGCACCGTTTCGCCTGGGACGAGATGACCGGCATCTTCCGCCGCGTCTGGCGCTGGGTCATCATCGGCGTGGGTCTGGGGGCGCTCCTGCACGGCTTTGTGCCGCAGGACTGGTTTGCCGCCCATCTGGGCCAGGGGCAGTGGTGGTCCGTCCCGGTGGCCGTCCTGGTGGGCATCCCCCTGTACAGCAATGTCACGGGCGTGGTGCCCATCATGGAGAGCCTGCTGCTCAAGGGCCTGCCCGTGGGCACAACCCTGGCCTTCTGCATGAGCACGGTGGCCGCCAGCCTGCCCGAGATGCTCATGCTCAAGCAGGTCATGCGCTGGCAGCTGCTGGCCCTTTTCCTGGGCCTGTTGCTGGTCATCTTCACCCTGGTGGGCTGGCTGTTCAACAGCCTGCAGCTCACGCTGTTCTAACGTAAAGCGGACCCGTGCCTCATGCCGCACGGGCCTTTGCTCCGGTATCACAACGGTCACGGCAGGGGCAAAGCAGGGGGCGTACACGTCCTCCCCGCATCGTGGCGGAGGGCGGCCCCCCCATCCCGCCCTGCCGCTTCCTCTCAATATCCTGCCAAAGGAGGCAGCATCATGATCATCAAAGTCCTTGGTCCCGGTTGCTCCAAATGTGTCGAAGCGTACGAGATCGTCAGCAAGGCGGTGGCCGCTTCCGGCAGCGACGCCACGGTGGAAAAAATCACCGACCTGCGGGAGATCATGGCCCTGGGCGTGCTGGCCACCCCTGCGGTGGTCATCGATGGCGGCATCATGTGCACGGGGCGCGTCCCCAGTGCGGAAGAAGTTCGGGGCTGGCTCGGCGCCTAGCCTTTCGGCGGTCACGCCATACCACGGGAAATGACGGTCGCGCAGTACCGGCGATGTCTGGTCTGCGCGACCTGTGCTGCAACCATGCCAAGATACCGAGCCGTGTGGCGGACGCCCTTCCTGCCTTCAACCTGAGCCCATGCCCGGCCTGCCTCTCTCTCCGCCCCCCGGACAGATCTCCGTCCTCACGTCTGGGGCCGGCAGTCACAAAAAGAGGACTTTCTTTCCCGCTCCCCGCCTTGTGGAGCGCGCACGTCCCCTGGCCCGCCCCGGCCATACCTCCCTTTCCTCCGTGACCATAGCCCCCTCGCTTCCATTCTCCCGGGCAGGGACAGCCAATGCCGCAGGAGCGTTGCTCCGGCCGGAAAAGCCGTCTATGCTGGCGGCAAACATCATGGGAGGTCATCCATGCCGAAACTGCGTCTTCTGCTTTGCTGTCTGGCCCTGCTCTTTCTGGCGGCCCCGGCCATGGCCGAAGAAGATGAGCTGGCCCCGGGCTTCGATCGCTGCATGGAACAGAGCGGCGGCGTCACCACAGAGATGCTGAATTGTCTGCAGCAGGCCTACGAGTACTGGGACGCCCGGCTCAATACCAATTACAAAAAGGCCCGGCAGGCCTGCAAAAGCTCCAGTGATCCCAAGGCCTGCTCGGACAAGCTGCTCAAAGGCCAGCGGGCCTGGGTCCAGTACAAGGAAGTTTTCACCGATCTGGTGCAGCTGCCCAACGAAGGCGGCAGTATGGCCCGTCTGAATTCCATGAGCTTTTTGACCGGAGAGACCCGCAAACAAGCCCTGCTGCTGGGACAGATCGCCGGAGAATAGGCAGCCTCCGGGCCGTGAGGTCTGGAAAAATGCGTGTCTGTCCTGCCCAAGACCGGCACCGCCTGCGTCATAATCATGCCCTTGGAAGTCCGCTCCCGGCCCGATCCGGGCTGTCAGCGAACCCCTTGGGGATGCGATCCGCTCCCGGCCTCGCCGGACCCTTCCGCAACCCTACCGCCCTCTCCTGTGCCTTTTCCCAGGGCCTCTGCCTGCGCGGAGGCCTTTTTCATATCTCCAGTATAGGGGCTCTTTTTCCTGATGCTGCTGCTGTTCCCCCGCTCTGTTTTCAGCACTCCCTCCCCCGCAACAGGGCGCGTCAGCCATCCAAAAAGCTTCCGCTGCCTCCGGTGCCATGCGGCATCCGCCTTGCCTGAAACAAAAAAATCCCCTGCCGCTCAAAAGCGACAGGGGACAAAAAGTCGAACCGCTTATGGCCCGTTAGACCATGCGAGAGATGATGTCCATGCGTTCACCGCGCAGCATGGCGATGGGCGGCACTTCGATGAGCGTATGGCAGCCGGCCTGCAGGCGGGTCGTGGCGCGAGCGCAGGAGACCAGCACCTGAGCGGTCAGGGCCGGGTTGTTGATGCGCATGTCGAACTTGAGGATCTGGTTGTCGGTCATGCCGGAGGCACCGGTGCGCTCCATGAGCACGCCGTGGGACTGGTCGGCCACGAAAGCCAGTTCTTCGCGGTCACGGCACTGGCGCACGTCCAGCGGATCGTGGGCGAAGTAATCGTCGGCCTTGATGCGGGCCGTCACGTCAGCCAGATTTTCACCTTCTTCCAGCACCACATAGACCAGGCGCGAATGGCGACCGCCACCCACGGGGATGGTGATGGACACGGCATCGGCCACGCCCTTGATGGCGCGGGCAGCCACGGAATGACCCATGGAACGGCCACGGCCGAAGTTGGTGAAGGTGGTGCCGCGGGGCACCATGGCTTCGAACAGGGCGCGCAGCACGGAGTCCGTGCCGGGGTCCCAGCCGGCGGCCGTGATGCTGACGCTGTTACCGGCCTTGGCGGCGGCATCCAGACGGGCCACGGTGGCGGGGATCTCGGTGTGGATGTCGAAGCTGTCCACACAATTGTAACCCTGCTTCAGAAAAGCTTCCGCCGTTTCCGGGATGCTGCGCGAAGGCCCGCACAGGGCGATGACGTCGGGGCGGCCCTGGGCAGCTTCCAGGCTGGCCAGATCGGCAAATTCGGGCAGGCCACGCAGGGCATGGCTCTGCGTGCCCAGAGATTCGGCACGGCGGATCACGCCGAGGCACTGGCAATCAGGGGCGGCAAGGGCCGCTTCCACCACACGGGTACCGATATTGCCGAGACTGTGGACGGCGAGAGTAAACTTTTTCATATGCATTCCTTTGGCAAAAAACCGGGAGCGGCCTCCTGGCCACTCGCAAGACATTCCTGACTTGGTCAGTAGGCCATTTTTTTAGATGTAAGTGCCGCCCGTCGTCAAGGGCATGCTGTCTCCCCGCTCTACAGGCAAAAAGAAAACATCCGGCTCCCGAATGCCGCGAACCCCAGGCGCTTCTTTTGCCGATCCCCCTCTTTCCGCAAAGGCGGAAAACTCACCTCGCACATCGCGCAATATCTATTTCAACCTCCCGCAACCCTTGATTTTTCGAAAAGCAACCCAAAGTTGCCCGATTGCAACCGATAATGGGTTGCCTGCTGCGAGCAAGTATGATTAGGTAAAAATTCCCATTTGGGAATCAACCGACAGCACCGCTGTCCAACGCATCGAGGTATGTATGAAAAAACTTTGGATCCTGCTGGCCTGCGCCCTGCTTCTGTCCACCACCTCCCTCGCGTCGGCTGCCTGCTCTCCTGAGGAAGCTCAGAAGAAAGCCAACGAATTCGCTGCCGCCGTCCAGAAAAAATCCTAGGCTGACCCCCAGGGCTACGCCAAGATCATGCAGGAACTGCAGCCCCAACTGCTGAAACTCCAGCAAGAACAGAATCTGGAAAATATGTGCAAGTTCTATGATGATGCGCTGGAAAAGCTGAAGTAAATCTTGCCTGCCGAAGAGGTGGCCTTGCGCCACCTCTTTTTTTCTCCTCTCCGCAATCTTTCCTATGAAAAACGCACGGATCCGACTTGGGCAGGAGATCCTGCGCCGACGCAAAGCCATGGGCATGACGCAGGAAGAACTGGCCTCCCGCATGGGTGTTTCGCGCCAGTCCGTTGCCAAATGGGAAACAGGCCTGTCGTCCCCGGACATCGACCGGATTGTCCTGCTGCGGGACGTGCTGCAGATGAGTCTTGATGAACTCATCGCTCCCGCAGGCCGGGACCTCATTCCCGTACCTGTCCCTCCTGCGGAAGACAGCGTGCGCCCGGCACCAGCCGGGTCCGTGCGCAACTGCCGGCTCCTTCCCCTGATCCTGGGCACGCTGCTGTTCTGCTGCGGCCTGGGCGGGTTGGCGGCCCTGTGGGTACTCTCCCGCTTGCATCCTGTCCGTCTCGTGGACTGGGATGGCTCTTTGCATACAGGCCTGGAAGGGTACCTGATGGCGACCGGCCTCTGGCCTGTCCTGCTGCTGGCCTGCATCCTGCTTGGCTGCGGCAGCCTTACGCTGCTTTATCTGTGGGGCACGCGCAGAAAAAACAGCTGACTCCGGCAGCGCTGTGCCTGCAGGGCTGTGCCTGTCCGTCATCCTGCGCGAGACGATGGCAACACACTGTGATGCATGCCCAGGCGCGCCAGCCTCATGCACTCTCTGGTAGCGTCTTGAATGAAGGCTTGCGAAACGCATGCCCCTGCATTCCCCCATGAGCAGAACCATCTGAAACGACAACGATACGCCGATCTCCGAGCTGCACTCCCCAAAACACATGGCAGATCTGTGAGACGTACAGCCCCTAAAAAAGGGCAGGGAATCCTCAGCACAGGCGCCCAGCGCTCACGGCTCACATAGCGGAAAGTCTGCACCAGTTGGCAAGGCTGCCCCGGGATAGCCTCTGCCTCGCCCCAGCTATTCCTTTTCGCTCCTTTCCGCCAACGCCTTCTGCCCTCAAAAGGCACAGATTTTCATGCTGCCCAGGTACAGAGCTTCGGAGATGGGAGAGCCTGTCTTCTTCACAGGGCCTTCCCTCCTCGCACAGTCCCACCAGCAAAAGTTTTTGGAAGGGAGAGGCGCGGGGAGGGAGAACCTTTTTCCGGCAGATTGTCAAATGAATTGCACCGCAAGCAGGATACCCTTTTCCCGCAGCTGC
>ERZ827498.174-NODE-174-length-95385-cov-20.985367_pt1 | contig 95385 bp, 81 predicted proteins | sample MGYA00519865_ERZ827498 | MGnify/ENA primary metagenome ERZ827498 (study PRJEB31778, sample SAMEA3449328) | human gut metagenome | biome: human gut; feature: human-associated habitat; material: faeces | place: United Kingdom | collected 2010/2012 ...
GAAAACGGCAGCATCAATATCAGTGCTCCGAGCAGAATAACCCCGGCAAAGCCCAGAACGATCAGCTTAAAGGATGACAGTCGCTTTTTTCTATGTGTAATTTCAGGCATATATACTTCTCCTGTTTTTGTTTGTTTACAAAGAGTATATTATGAAATATAAAAAAACGGTGTAATGATCCGGTGTGCCGTATTAAGATTGCATTAAGGCGCTCATTCTTTGAAAAAACAGTGCAGAGCATAAGGAAAAGGGCGAGGTTTCCGCCCTTGTTTCTTATATCGGAGATATGGAGGATATGTTGAACATGATGGCGGCGGAGCTGCAAGGTGTTTGCATATGGCAGAAAAAAGAGAAATAGAAATTATCAGACTATAAAATAACAGTATTTGAAGCGTAGATGCGAGAAGCATTTACGCTTATTTTTATGCGGTTGTCTTGAATAAAGGCAACCGCATTTTTGCCTGATACCGAAGGCCGTAATAATAAAATTAAAGTTCTTAAAAGAAACGCATACGGTTAAAAAAATTTCAGAAGATTCAGAAACCGTATTTTACATATTTTTTCTCATATGCAACAAAACAAAGAACAAGCAGCTGCCTATTAGCAAACTGCTTGCACTCAATTTCGTCGCGCAGTCACATACAGAAGACTTTCCTTTAGGCGGGTCTTCTTTGTTTATTTTCCGTTTTTTTGGCAATAATATGAAAATCGGAGGGATGAATCATGAAGAGAAGAACCGCTGTGCGGGTAATTTCATTTTGTGTGACCGCGGCGCTTATATTTGCGGGCTTTGCCTTAAAGAGCCGCACGGAAACAAAGAACTATAGGCTTCAGATACAAAACGGGTATTCGCGTTCGCTCGAGGAGCTGCTGTCGGGTGTGAACAATATCTCTGTGATTTTGAAAAAAGCCGAATACACAAGCTCTGCGAAGCAGATGAGCAATATGGCGGCGCAGCTGCTTACCGAATCGGAAAATGCGAAAAACGCGCTTTCGAATCTGCCGAACGGCGGTGAACTGACGGTTTTGAACCGTTTTCTGTCGCAGGTGGGGAATTACGCAATGTCGGTTTCCAAAAGTCTGGCGGATGGAAAAGAAAATGCTGAATATGCGGAAAATATAAGGCTGCTTAAAAATACCGCCGAAAAAATATCCGACGCGATTGAGGAGGCAGATATTACCTACGGCACTTCCGACAAATGGGCGGAGGAGCTTGACCGTAAAATAGGGGAGAACGTACCGCAGGAGTCGCTTGCGGGGGCGCTCGGTTCGCTTGAAGAGAGCCTTTCAGATTATCCGACCCTTGTTTACGACGGACCGTATTCCGATCACATTTTGGAAAAAGAGCCGGAAATGATTAAAAACGCCGCCGAAATAAGCGAGCATGAGGCGCTTGAAAAGGCGGCGGAAATAACGGGGCTTAAAGCGGATGAGCTGACTATGGACGAGAAAACCTCGGGGAAGATTTCAGTTTACCGTTTTTCGGCGAACGGCGCTGTCGCGGCGATAAGCTGCCGCGGCGGGTATCCCGTTTATATGCGCAAAACGGGTAAAATGGGGGATTTTATCCTTGAGTACCGTCAGGCGCTCGATAAGGCGAAAAGATATCTTGAAAAAATAGGTCTTGCGGGCTTTAAGGAAACTTACTATTTCACCGACGAGGGCGTTTGCGTTATAAATTTTGCCTATCTTGACGGCAGAACCGTGTGCTACACCGATCTTGTGAAGGTGGGCGTTGCGATGGACAGCGGCGAAATAATGCTTTTGGAGACGAGCGGATATCTTTCAAACCATACCGACCGCGCCTTTGAAAGCCCGGCGGTGACAATAGAAAAAGCCGCTGAAAAGGTGAATAAAAAGCTTAAAATACGGAATATGGAGCTGACCCTTATTCCTACCGACTCGGGCGGGGAGGTGCGTTGCTATGAATTCCTTTGCGAAACCGAGGATGAGCAGGAAATTTTAATATATATTAATGCCGTGACGGGTGAAGAGGAGCGCATTTTAATACTGCTTAAAAGCGATGGCGGAACTCTTGTAAAATAATGTCGGTCTGTCGATAAACCCCAAATTCTATTTTTGCGGCGTTCACGCCGCATTTTTCGTTTTTCCGCTGACAGGCGCGGCGGAAAAACACCTTGTAAGCGAAAAACCGCTTATTCAGCGGTTTTTCAAGGGCACTGGGGTGGTATTGGCGGGGATAGAGTGCAGTCCGAAAATCTGTGATTTTCGAGCGAGCGGCATTCCCGTCCAAGAGCGTGTCGACTTTTTCGACACGCTCGTAAAATAATACTTGATTTTTTTAAAGGTTTGTGGTAGAATAATAAGGCTGTTTGAAACGGAAGGTGTTTTTCTGCGCCGTTTTTAACAGGTGCATTTGATTTCACCCGGCCTTACGGGGTGGGTTCATTGCCGAAAACGACATTGAAGCGGATGGTCCTCTGTCAACTTGTTGAGTACGAACATCTGGTATTATTTAAGGAGGAATAAAAAATGGACGTAATCAAAGAGCTTACCGCAGATATGCTCAAAAAAGACGCACCCGAAATTCTTATAGGAAGCACCGTTAAGGTACATGTAAGAATTAAAGAGGGCGAGAAGGAAAGAATACAGGTCTTTGAAGGCACTGTTATCGCTAAGAACAACAGCGGAATTGCCGAGACCTTCACCGTTCGCCGCGTTTCCTACGGCGTAGGCGTTGAGCGTGTTTTCCCGGTACATTCACCGAATGTTGCCAAGGTTGAGCTTGTTCGCAAGGGTAAGATCCGCAGAGCCAAGCTTTATTATCTGCGTGACAGAGTCGGTAAGGCTGCTAAGGTTAAAGAGCTTATCGGTTAATCAAAAAAAGAAGGAAGGGGGACGGTTTATACTGTCTCCCTTTTTGCTGTTAAAAAATACAGGCAACCAAGAAAAGGGCGGTGCGTTATGGAAGAAGAAAAAGAAATTAAAACCGACACGGATATAAAAGAAGCTTCGGAGTTAAAGAATGAAGCGGGCTTTAACATAAGCGCGGAGTACGCCGAAAGTCTGCCGGATACAAAGCCCGAGCCCGAAAAGCGGAGCACGGCTTCTGAGCTGTTTGAATGGCTTGACGTTCTTGTCACCGCCATAATATCGGTCGTTGTTATATTCAGCTTTATTTTCCGCGTTGCCACAATAAGCGGCAGATCAATGACAAATACGCTGCAGGACGCCGATAAGGTTATAATAACCAATCTTGCCTATACGCCCAAAAGGGGCGATATAGTCGTAATATCGCGCAATGCCGACAATTCGGTCGAAAGCGTTAAAACCGGTCAGGTACCGATTATAAAGCGCGTTATTGCAACAGGCGGTCAAACGGTTGATATAGATTTTGAGCGCGGTGTGGTATCTGTTGACGGCAAAGAGCTTGACGAGCCATATGCCCGAACCCCCACCACCAGCAAATATGATGTGGAATTCCCGATTTATGTGCCGGAGGGGTATATTTTCGTGCTGGGCGATAACCGCAACGATTCTATGGACAGCCGCGATTCCCGAATAGGCGATGGCGGACTGGTTGACACAAGATATGTTTTGGGTCATGCGGTGCTGCGCGTTTTCCCGTTTTCAAGCTTCGGAAGGTTGGATAATAAATGAGCGGACAGGAGATACAGTGGTTTCCCGGACACATGGCGAAGACCCGCCGAAAAATAAAGGAAATTCTTCCGCTTATAGACGCGGTGGCAGAGGTAGTGGACGCGCGCGTGCCGAAAAGCTCGCGCAATCCCGAACTGCGCGATATAATAGGCGATAAACCGCTTATAATTTTGCTTAACAAATGCGATATGGCAGACCCTGCTGCCACCGCCGAGTGGATAGCGCACTATTCCGCTGCGGGAATACCCGCAATAGCGCTTGACTGCAAAACGGGCAAGGGCATTTCTGCTTTTAAGGATACGGTTAAAAATACGCTTAAAAGTAAACTTAAAGCGTATGAGGAAAAGGGAATGGCGGGCAAGCCGCTGCGCGTTATGGTTGTGGGTATACCGAATGTGGGTAAATCATCATTTATCAACCGTATTGCGGGCAACAACCGCGCCAAAGCCGAAAACCGCCCCGGCGTTACAAGGGGCAACCAGTGGTTCACGGTGGATAAACAGCTTGAGCTGCTTGATACCCCCGGAGTTTTGTGGCCGAAATTTGAGGATAAAACGGTAGGCGAGCATTTGGCGTTTACAGGTGCTGTTACCGACAGAATACTTGATACCGAGTGGCTTGCAATTCAGCTGCTTTCGCTGCTGGTAGCTGAGTGCCCCGAAAAAATAACCGCGCGCTACGGCGTGGAGCTGACTGACGACAGCTACGAGCTGCTTTGCCGCATAGGCAAAAAGCGTGGTATGATGATAAGGGGCGGCGAGACCGATACCGAAAGGGCGGCAAATATGCTGCTTGAGGAATACAGAAATTGTAAGATTGGAAATATAACCTTGGAAAGGGCGGAAAAATAATGCCTGATTACGAATTTGAAAAAGCCGCAGTAAACAGCGGCTTTAGCTGTATTTGCGGGGTAGACGAGGCGGGCAGAGGCCCGCTGGCAGGTCCTGTTTGCGCGGCGGCGGTAATTCTGCCCAAGGGCGCGGTTATCAAGGGGCTTGACGATTCAAAAAAGCTGACCGAGAAAAAGCGCGAAAGGCTTTACGATATAATAAAGCAAACCGCAGTTGCTTACAGCGTGGCATACGGTACGCTTGAGGAAATAGAAACGGTAAATATATTGGAGGCTACATATCTTGCAATGAACCGCGCAATAGAGGGGTTGACCGTAAAGCCCGACTTTGCCCTGATTGACGGCAACCGCGTACCGCGCGGAATTAAAATTCCCTGTGAGACGGTAGTCAAAGGGGATTCAAAGTCAATGTCGGTTGCGGCAGCTTCGGTGCTTGCAAAGGTCACGCGTGACCGCCTTATGCTTGAATACGATAAAAAATATCCCGAATATAATTTTAAAAAACACAAGGGCTACGGCACAAAGGAGCACACAGAGCTTATAAAGCAGTACGGTCCGTGCGAAATTCACCGCCTGTCATTCCTTAAAAACATTTTGGGGTGACGGCTGTGGAAAGAGATAAGGCAGGAAAAAACGGCGAACGCCTTACCGCGGAATTTTTAAGGAGCAAGGGCTGCACCGTAATAAAAATGAATTATCACTCGCGTTTCGGGGAAATTGACATAATAGCGGAAACACGGGAATATATAATTTTTACCGAGGTAAAGACCCGCGCCGAGGGAAGTATGATTTCGCCTGCCGAGGCGGTGGACGCGCACAAGCGCCGAAGACTTATTTTAACGGCGGAGGATTTTTTAAGCAAGTTTGAAACCGATCTGCAGCCGCGCTTTGATGTTGCAGAGGTGACCTATAAGACCCGAAGTGACGGAAGCACGGGCTACAGCCTTAACTACATAAAAAACGCTTTTTAACGCGGAGTGATGAGTATTGAATTATTTTGATCTGCACTGCGATACACCGTATGAATGTTATTTTAAAAATCAGCCGTTTTTTGCCAATGATCTTGCGGTTTCGGGCGAAAAGGGCGCGGAATTTGAAAGCTGGCGGCAGGTTTTCGCCGTTTGGATAAGGGACGATATACCCGAGCCCTTTAAGCTTTACAGTGAAATAATGCGGGATATTAAACTCAAGCTGAAAGCAGCGCCCAAAAATCTGCAGCCGCTTTTTGTGGTTGAGGGCGGCGCGGTTATAGGCAAGGATTTAAAGCTGCTCGAAGCGCTTAAAAGCGACAGAGTGTGTTATCTGACGCTCACCTGGAACGGCGAAAACGCAATAGCGGGCGGCAGCGGCACCGATAAAGGGCTTACGCGTTTCGGGCGCGAGGTGATAAGAGAGCTTAACCGCCTTAAAATCTGCACCGATTTATCCCACCTGAACGATAAAAGTTTTTTTGCGGCAATAGAGCTGGCGGAGTACCCCATAGCGTCACACTCGAACAGCAGGGAAATATGTCCCGCGCCGCGCAACCTTACCGATGAGCAGCTAAGGCTGATAGGCGCGAAAAACGGGCTTATAGGGCTTTGCTTTTACCCGAAATTCTTGGGCGGAAACGTATTTGAAAAAATTTATGAAAATATCTGCCGCCTAGGGAATTTGGGGCTTGAAAACAATATCGCGATAGGCTCCGATTTTGACGGGGCGGATATGCCGCCCGAGCTTTCGGATATATCGAAGGTGCCTGATTTATATGCGTATCTTGAAAATCGCGGTATATCGGCGGAAACGCTTAAAAAAATATTTTATGAAAACGCGCAAAATTATTTTGACAAACTAAGCGGGATATAATAAAATATAGTTGATGCAAAAATTAAAGGAGCAACCTCAATGAACTATGTTAGCACAAGGGATAAAAACAACAAGGTTTCGTCTGCTGAGGCGATAGCGCACGGAATATCAAAAGAGGGCGGACTTTTCGTGCCCGAAAGCTTTCCGAAATTTTCGGGCGAAGATTTTGAAAATTTAAAAAAGCTTGATTATATCGGCAGGGCGAAATATGTACTTAAAAGCTTCCTTACCGATTTTACCGAGGAGGAGCTTGATTACTGCGTAAACGGCGCATACACAGGCAGCTTTGATGAAGATAAGCCCGCGCCTATGGCAAAACTCGGCGAAAACATAAATATGCTGGAATTGTGGCACGGACCTACCTGCGCTTTTAAGGACCTTGCGCTGCAAATGCTGCCGTATCTTTTAACCGTTTCGGCAAAAAAGGTTGCTGCGGGCAAAAAAACCGTTATATTGGTTGCAACCTCGGGCGATACGGGCAAGGCGGCTCTTGAGGGCTTTAAGGACGTTGCAGGCACGGAAATTATGGTGTTTTACCCGAACGACGGCGTGAGCCCCATGCAAAAGCTGCAAATGGCTTCGCAAAAGGGCGGCAACGTTCACGTTTGCGCAATAAACGGCAATTTTGACGACGCGCAGACAGGCGTTAAAAAAATCTTTACCGATAAAGCGGTGGCAGAACACCTTGCTGAACACAATATGCAGTTTTCCTCCGCCAACTCAATAAACTGGGGGAGACTGGCGCCGCAGATAGTTTACTATGTATCCGCTTACTGCGATTTGCTGAACCGCGGCGAAAGCCTTGAAAACGGCTTTAACGTTACCGTGCCTACGGGCAATTTCGGCAATATTTTAGCGGCATATTATGCTAAAAAAATGGGTGTGCCGATAAATAAACTTATTTGCGCCTCGAACTCGAACAATGTTCTGACCGATTTTATAAAGACAGGTAAATATGACCGTAACCGCGATTTTTACACCACCGTTTCGCCGTCAATGGATATACTTATTTCAAGCAACCTTGAAAGAATGTTGTTTGAGCTATCGGGCTGCGATGATAAAGCGGTGGCTGAAATGCAGAACGAGCTTAAAAACAGCGGTGCGTTCTGCGTTAACGACAATATGGAAAAGAAAATTACCGAACTTTTCTGGGGCGGCTGCTGCAGTGATGCGCAAACCCTTGAAACTATAGGGAATACCTATAAGGAATACGGCTATCTGTGCGATACCCATACCGCCGTTGCGGTAAATGTTTACGGGCAGTATGTAAAGGCTACGGGCGATAACCGACCCGTGGTTATCGCCTCAACCGCGTCACCCTATAAATTTGCCGACAGTGTGCTTTCGGCATTGACCGACGATAAGGCGGAAAGTGATTTTGATAAGGTAAGGCAGTTATCCCGACTTACCTCTACCGAAATTCCCGAGCCGATAAAAGCGCTTGAAAACGCGGAAATACGCTTTAAGGATGTATGTGAAAAGGACGAAATGCTCAGCGCTGTGTATTCTGCGCTGAAAATCTAAAATTAATTCGGAATTCGTAATGCGTAATGCGGAATTAAAAAAGCCTCCCCAATATTTGGGGAGGATGCTCCTTTTTTTGAAAGGAAACGGCAGTGCGAGGATTTATCTTGCCTCGAAGGTATCGCAGCAGGTGTCCTTGCAGGTAGAAGCTTCGCCGTGACCTACGCGAATTTTACCGGCGGCGCACATATCGTCCGCAGTGTGGTGAACGCAGTTACATACATCGCATGCTACGCAAAGCTTAGTTTCACATTTACAGTCTGACATATCAGTTCAATTCCTTTCCGACCCTTTTTAAGGTCTTTATTATTATGTCCGATTCTGTTTAAAAAATTAAAAATTAAAAGGAGGAAAAGCTCTGAGTATATACGGAATTTCCGATTTGCATTTATCCTTCGGCTCAAATAAGCCCATGAATATTTTCAAGGGCTGGGAAAATCACACCGAGCGTATTTCGGCTAACTGGAAAAGGCTTGTAAAGTCTTCGGATACCGTTATTTTACCGGGCGATTTCTCTTGGGGGCTGAAGTTAGAGGAAACAAAAAAGGACTTTGAATTTTTGGAAAATTTACCCGGCAAAAAAATTCTTTTAAAGGGAAATCACGACCTGTGGTGGAGCACCTCAAAAAAATTAAGGGAATTTTTAGATGACAATAAATTCGATTCCATTGATTTTATTTTTAATAATTGCGCCGTGTGCGAGGGGTATGCCGTTGCGGGAACGCGCGGCTGGTTTTTTGACGATAAGCCCGACCCGAAAATTTTACAGCGCGAGGCGGGAAGGCTGGAATTGTCCCTCTCGGCGGCGGAAAAAACGGGCTTGCCGATACTTACCTTTCTGCATTACCCCTGCGTTTGGGGCGATGAGGTGTGCGAGGAAATTTTCGGTGTTATAAAGCGCCACGGAATAAATCAGGTCTACCACGGGCACATACACGGCACGGGCGTCTGCAAGGTAAAAACCGAGCATGACGGCGTTAAATTCCGCCTTCTGTCGTGCGATTGCGTGGATTTTACGCCCGTTTTTATCGTTTAATATATAGATTTCGACGAATTTACGAAAAGTTTAAAAAATGTATGGAAAATATTATTTAGTTATGCTATAATAATTTGAACTATGTAAAATGAGTAAAATGTGCGTGCGCACTGCTCGTTTTGCTTTACGGAGGTAAAAAAATGAGCTTAAAAGAAACAAAAAAGATTGATACCAACAGATATCAGTTGGAAATCACCGTTGACGGTGAGAAATTCCGCGAGGCAATTCGCGAGGCTTACAAGAAAAACAGCAAGAAGATAAACGTTCCCGGTTTCAGAAGAGGTAAAGCTCCGCTTCACATAATCGAGACTTACTACGGCACCGAAATATTCTTTGAGGACGCTCTTAACCTGCTTTATAACGACTTGGTTGACGAGGCTATAACAGAATCGGGTCTTAAGGTTATAAATGATAAAATGGACTTTGAAATGGTTTCCATTTCCAAAGAGGACGGCGCCGATTTCAAGGTATCCGTTACAACCTACCCCGAAATTGAAATAGGCGATTACAAGGGCTTAAAGGCTGAAAAGACTGCCGTTAAGGTTGACGCTGCCGAGGTTAACGCCGAGGTTAACGCTATGGCTGAGCGCAATGCGCGTATGGTTTCCGTTGAGGACCGCGCCGCTAAAAAGGATGATACCGTTATAATCGATTTCGAGGGCTTTGTTGACGGAAAGGCGTTTGACGGCGGCAAGGCAGAGGGTCACTCGCTGGTGCTCGGCTCGGGTCAGTTCATTCCCGGCTTTGAGGATCAGATAATCGGCAAAAATATCGGTGATGAATTCGATGTAAATGTAACCTTCCCCGAGGATTACGGTGCGAAAGAGCTTGCAGGCAAGGCTGCCGTATTCAAGGTCAAGCTGCACGAGATAAAGATTAAAGAGCTGCCGACGGTTGACGATGAGTTTGCAAAGGATGTAAGCGAATTCGATACCCTTAAGGAATTAAAGGCAGATATAAAGAAGAAGGCTTTGGAGCGTAAGCAGAAGGCTGCCGACGAAGCGGTTGAAAACGCGCTTGTTCAGCAGATTGTTGACGGCATTAAGGGCGATATTCCCGAGGCTATGTTTGAAAACCGTCTTGAGCAGTGCGTTGAGGACTTTGCTTACAGGCTCCAGTCGCAGGGTCTCAACCTTGAAACCTACTTAAAGTACACCAATTCAAATATCGACGAGTTCAAGAAATCCTTCCGCCCGCAGGCTGAAATGCAGGTTAAGTACAGACTTGCTCTTGAAAAAATCGTTGAGCTTGAAAATATTACTCCCGATGAAAAGGATATTGAGGAGCAGTACAAGAAGATGGCGGAGGATTACGGCGTAGAGCTTGAAAAGGTCAAGTCGGCAATTCCCGCAAGCGAGCTTTCAAAGGATATAGCCGTTGGCAAGGCAATCGATTTTATCAAGGAAAACGCGGTTATAACTGAGGTCGAGCCGAAGGCAAAGGCAGAGGAAGAGAAGAAGCCTGCCGCAAAAAAGACAGCGGCTAAAAAGCCCGCTGCAAAGAAGACCGCAGCTAAAAAGACAGAGGAAAAAAGTGCCGAATAATTCGGTATATTAGCAAGAGAGTGTCGGCAATGCCGGCGCTCTCATAATTGATTATAAATGCTAAAAGCTGTCAATACTAAGGCGAGAGCCTGAAAAACGGAGGTAATTAGAATGGATATGAGCTTGGTACCATATGTAATTGAACAGACCAGCAGGGGTGAGCGCTCCTACGATATTTTCTCAAGACTTTTGAACGACCGTATTATAATGCTGAATGACGAGGTAAACAATGCTTCCGCCAGCGTTATAATCGCTCAAATGCTCTACCTTGAGGGGCAGGACCCGGAAAAGGATATAAACTTCTACATTAACAGCCCGGGCGGTGCGGTTACGGCAGGTATGGCTATTTACGATACCATGCAGTACATTAAGTGTGACGTAAGCACCATCTGCATGGGTATGGCAGCAAGCATGGGTGCGTTTTTGCTGGCTGCGGGCACCAAGGGTAAGCGTTTGGCGCTGCCCAACAGTGAAATTATGATTCATCAGCCGCTCGGTCAGGCGCAGGGTCAGGCAACAGATATTCTCATTCATGCCCACCACATTGAGCAGATTCGCAGCAATATCAATAAGATATTGGCAGAGGAAACCGGCAAGCCCTTAGAGCAGATACAGATAGACACCGAGAGGGATAACTTTATGACCGCCGCCGAGGCTGCGGAATACGGGCTTATTGACAAAGTAATTTCTAAGAGATAGAGGTATTCAAATGCCGAATGACAGGGACAATGAAATACGCTGCTCGTTCTGCGGCAAAACGCAGGACGAGGTGACAAGATTGGTTGAAGGCCCGGGCGTTTATATTTGCGATAACTGCATTGAGTTTTGCAACGCGCTGCTTTCCGATGATGAAGAGGGGCTGCCCAAAAAGCGCAAAAAAAAGCAAGAGCAGGATTTTGTGCTGCCAAAGCCGCAGGAAATTAAGCAAAAGCTTGATGAATATGTTATCGGGCAGGACGAGGCTAAAAAAACGCTTGCCGTAGCGGTGTATAACCACTATAAGCGCATTTTTAAGAATGAGTCTGCCGATGTTGAGCTTAACAAAAGCAACGTTTTAATGTTAGGCCCCACGGGCGTGGGAAAAACTCTGCTTGCGCAGACCTTGGCCAAAATTCTCGACGTTCCGATTGCCATTACCGACGCTACCACCCTTACCGAAGCGGGCTATGTGGGCGAGGACGTGGAAAACATACTTCTTCGCTTGATACAGGCGGCGGATTATGATATTGAAAAGGCGGAGCGCGGAATTATTTATGTTGATGAAATAGATAAAATTGCGCGCAAGTCGGAAAATGCCTCCATAACCCGCGATGTAAGCGGCGAGGGCGTTCAGCAGGCGCTGCTTAAAATTCTTGAGGGAACGGTTTCAAACGTTCCGCCGCAGGGCGGCAGAAAGCACCCGCAGCAGGAGTTTATTCAAATTGATACTACCAATATCCTCTTTATCTGCGCAGGCGCCTTTGACGGTATAGAAAAGGTTATCGAGCGCAGAATAGGCGGCAGCAGCTTAGGCTTCGGGGCGGACGTTAAGTCGCCGAAATCGGTTGAGGCTGAGGCGGTGGCAACACGCGCGACACACCAGGATTTGGTAAAATTCGGTATGATTCCCGAGCTTGTGGGGCGTTTGCCTGTTATAACCGCGCTTAACGGTATGGATAAGGAAACGCTTGTAAGAATTATGACCGAGCCGAAAAACTCTATTGTAAAGCAGTATAAAGCGCTTTTCAAAATGGATAATATCGACCTTGAATTTGAAAAGGAAGCGCTTGAACGCATTGCGGAGCTTACAATTGAGCGCAAAACGGGAGCAAGAGGTCTGCGCTCTATAATAGAAAGCGTTCTGCAGCCGCTTATGTTTGAAAGCCCGTCAGACAGTAGCATTACCAAAATAACCGTAACCAAAGAAACGGTTGAAAACGGCAAAGCGGAAATTATGCGTAAGGCTTCTTAAAAAATACCGTGGCAGCGGGAATCTATCGGTTTCAGCTGCCGTTTTAATATCAGGCGGTGAAAGAATATGACCGAAAAGTTCATTTTCATATTCGAAATGCTCGGCGTAATTGCCACGGCGGCTTCGGGTGCTATGACCGGAATAAAAAAGCATATGGATATGTTAGGCGTTGGGGTGCTTGCGGTAACGGCTGCTATGGGCGGCGGTATAATACGCGATCTGATTCTCGGTGCGCTTCCGCCTGTGGCATTTGTAAGACCGATCTATGCCGGAACGGCTTTTGCGGTTGCGGCGGTTATGTTCTTCTTTCACCGCGCATTTCCCGAGCACAGCTTTCAAAAGCTGCATGCGGCGGTATTTCTGTATATGGATGCAATAGGACTCGGCGCGTTCACTGTAGTCGGCGTTCAGAAAGCCATTACCCTGTATGGCTTCAAGCATATATTTCTGCTTTTTACCACCGGTTTCTTAACGGGAGTCGGCGGAGGAATAATGCGGGATATTTTTGCGGGGGAGATACCGGGAATATTCATAAAGCATTTTTACGCATGCGCGTCCGTAATAGGCGCCGGGGTATGTATTGCTCTTTGGAAGCCGCTCGGAACCGGAATTGCCATGACTGCAGGGATTTTCATAACCACCGCCCTGAGACTTTGTGCCGCGCATTTCAAGTGGAACTTTTTCAGGGACAGAAATACATAAATGATTTTGAAATATGCAATAATATATATTACAATGTTATAAAAAACAGTTTTTTTAAAAAAAATACTTGACATAGCAAAAAAACGGTCTTATAATTATGACAAATTTAAGAAGCACCTGATAGAGGCGCGGATATGATGAGTACCCTGCGGTATACGTCGGCAAACGGCGGTGGGGGAAAGGCTGTTCCGCCGAAGTAGTTTTTGCGGTTGCCGCCGCGGGCTGCTGGGGTCGCGTTTAATAGGCGCGGCACTGTCGCAATATTTGCGGAGAGCTATCATGAGTATTTGTTTTTATTTATTTTAAATATCAGCAAAGCCTGTGATACCTTTCGGGTCGCAGGCTTATTTTTTAATATTTTTTTCGGGAGTGTTCAAAATGAACAGAACAGCAAGAATTTTATCGGCAATCTTATCCGTTGCCCTTGCGGCAACCCTCTTTGCGGGCTGCGGCGGCAAAAAGCAGACCGCGGCAAAGTCAGGCGTAGAGGACGGCGTGCTTACCGTAGCTATGGAATGTGCGTATGCGCCTTATAACTGGACGCAGAGCGATGATTCAAACGGCGCGGTTAAAATTAAGGACTCTAACGACTACGCAAACGGCTACGATATTATGATGGCGAAAAAGATTTGCGAGGCTAACAACTGGAAGCTTGAAGTTGTACGCCTTGACTGGGATTCGCTTGTTCCCGCCGTTCAGACAGGCAAGGTTGACGCAACTATCGCGGGTCAGTCAATGACGGAAGAACGTATGAAGCAGGTTGATTTTGCAGGACCGTACATTTACGCCAGCATTGTTTGCATGGCGAAGAAAGACAGCAAGTATGCCTCCGCCACCAAGCTTTCCGACCTTTCGGGCGGCAAGTGCACCTCGCAGCTCGGAACAATTTGGTATGATACCTGCCTGCCGCAGATAAACGGCGCGAAGATCCAGACTGCGCAGGAAACCGCCCCTTCAATGCTTATGGCGCTTGAAACAGGCGCAGTTGACTTTATCTGCACCGATATGCCTACCGCTCAGGGCGCGCTGCTTGCTTACAGCGACCTTAAAATTCTCGACCTTGAGGATAATTCCTTTAAGGTTGATGAGGGCGATATAAACATTGGTATTGCGGTTAAGAAGGGCAATTCAGCGCTTAAGGACAAGATTAACGCGGTTTTAAAGGATATGACCGCCGACGACTTTAATTCCATTATGGCAGAGGCTACCAAGATTCAGCCCCTTGCCGAGAAGTAATTCGGGTGACGGAATATGAATAAATTTGCCCAGCTTTGGAGCGATATAGTTGAATGTTGGGGTGACAGCTCGTCACAATATTTGGTTGGAGCGCTTAAAACAATAGAGCTTGCGGTCGTTGCAACGGCCATAGGCTGCATTATAGGTCTTGCGTGCGGAATAGTTCAGACTATTCCGTGCACAAAGAACGATAATATTGTAAAGCGCATACTCTTGGGAATCGTAAAGGCGATAGTTCGTATTTATGTTGAGGTTTTCAGAGGAACGCCTATGATAATTCAGGCAATCTTCATTTTTTACGCGATACCGTATTTTACCGACGGCGCAGTGAATCTGGAGGTTACCCTTGCGGCGTATTTGGTAGTTTCAATAAACACCGGCGCTTATATGGCGGAAACGGTGCGCGGCGGTATAATGTCGATTGATATAGGGCAGACCGAGGGCGCAAAGTCTATAGGTATGAACCACTTTAAAACCATGCTCTATGTCATCCTGCCTCAAACGATTCGCAACATAATTCCACAGATAGGCAACAACCTTATTATAAATATCAAGGATACCTCGGTTATGTTCGTTATAGGCTATGCCGAGTTGTTCGCGGCGCACAAGGCGATTGTCGGTGCTAAGTACATTTACTTCCCGTCGGCAGTCATAACCCTTACCATTTATCTTATTATGACGGTAATCTGCTCGCTTATTTTAAGGCTTTGGGAAAAGAAAATGGACGGACCCGCGAACTTCGACGTTGCCACAAAGGACACGCTCGCGCTCACAAGCGGCACATATTCATATGTTAAAAAGTCGGAAAGGAGCGGTAAATAATGGCGGAACCGATTTTACAGGTAAAGCACCTTTCAAAGACCTTCGGCAAGCACGAGGTGCTGCGGGATATTGATTTCTCGGTAAACGCAGGTGATGTTACAAGCATTATAGGCGCGTCGGGCTCGGGTAAATCCACCCTTTTGCGCTGCATAAACCTGCTTGAAACGCCGAGTTCAGGTGAAATACTTTACCACGGCGCCAATATTGATAAAATTAAGGGCGGCGCCAGCACCTACCGCTCGCATGTGGGAATGGTTTTCCAGTCCTTTAACCTTTTCAATAATATGACCGTGCTTAAAAACTGCATGATAGGGCAGACAAAGGTGCTCGGCAAATCCAGAGCAGAGGCTAAGGAAACGGCCATGAAATACCTTGAAAAGGTAGGAATGGAGCCATATATCAATGCTAAGCCCTCGCAGCTTTCGGGCGGTCAGAAGCAGCGCGTTGCAATTGCACGCGCATTGGCTATGAACCCCGAGGTGCTTTTGTTCGATGAGCCTACAAGCGCGCTTGACCCGCAAATGGTCGGCGAGGTTTTGGAGGTTATGCGGACTTTGGCGGGAGAGGGACTCACAATGATAGTTGTTACCCACGAAATGGCGTTTGCAAGGGATGTATCCTCGCATGTTGTATTCATGGCTGACGGCGTTATTTGTGAAGAGGGAACTCCGTCGGATATATTTGAAAATCCGCAGAATCAAAAAACGCGCGATTTCCTTACAAGATTTTTTGATAGATAATTAATGTCTACTGAATAATTGCATCAGCAAATGCAATTATATAAAATCGAGTTAAAATCTCGATTTTATGGGTCAAAACCTTTATTTTGACCGTCAGTTTCCATTGATTGTCGCCTGATTTTAAAAAGAATCAAAATGTGATTCTTTTTAAAGTGCAAGGTTTTTGCACAATTTTGCGAAAAAACCTTGCACCTGAACAATTCAAAAGTTTACACTAACATGCTCGGGTTAAGGTACTTTTGAATTGTTCGGCAGGCATTAATTAATTCGGACTTTGAGAATGCCGTAAATCCGCATGAGTCCGATGTAATAAAAGCTCCGCTGCAGGTTAAAGCTTTTTGTCTGCAGCGGAGTTTTTGTATTTATTTGCGGTCACCGGATAAAATGCTGAGGGTTCTGCAGGGCGCAGCTGTCGGCAGTTTCGGCTTTTATAATGCCGCTTATATCATCAGCCGAGCACAGATTGTGGTAGTATAATTTATTCATTTTATCGCTTGTGCACAGCATATAGGCTTGCTTTGAGTGCTCTAACATTTTAGCTCTTACAGAATTTTCGGGCTGTGAAATATCTGTCAGCCTGCCGTCCTCGGATATACCTCTGCAGGCGAAAAAGCAAAAGTCCGCATTGTAGCGTTCAATTGTTCTGTGGGCTTCCTCACCCACAAAGGCAAGGCAGGAATTTATAACCTCGCCGCCTGTGCCTATGCAGGAAATATTATTTTCGCTTAAAGCCGTGAGCGCTTTTATTCCGTTGGTTATAACAATAAGATTTCTTTTCTCGGCTAAAAACGGAATCATAAAATAGGCGCTTGTGGAGGCATCAAGGAAAATCACGCTTTCGTCTTCTACAAGCTCCGCCGCAATTCGTGCGATTTTAATTTTTTCATCGCTTTTTTCAAGCTCTCTTATCAAAAACGGAATTTTGATTTCGTTAAGCGCGTTTTCGTTAAGCACCGCGCCGCCGTGTGTGCGTTTCAGCAGGCCTTGCTTTTCAAGGCTGCATAAATCACGCCTGATAGACGGCTCGCTTGAATATAGCCTTTGCGCGAGATTCTTCACCGTAACGGCTTTTTCTTTAATTGCAATTTCAAGTATGCTTTTTTCTCTTTCTTTGTTCATATTAAACTCCTAATGCTCAATCTTTTGATTGTTTAATCATTTTTGGCGGCGGTTATTGATTGTTCGCTTATAAAGGTATATTATATCATATATTAAAATTTGTCAACAGAGGAATGACAGATATGCTTGCAAATAAAATTTTTGATTGCCACACGCATACGCATTTTTCCCACGATTCCGAATGTGACCCGTATGACAGCTTAAAGGCGGCAAAGGAAAGGCAAATAGCGGGGTTTGCGATTACCGACCACTGCGATATTGAATTTTGCGGTGACGGGGATGTAAAAACGCCTATAAAGAAGTCAGCCGTTTGCGCGCACGAAATGGGTGACAGTGTGCTTGCGGGGGTTGAAATAGGCGAGGGAATATGGCATAAAAAAGACGCTGAGGAAGTGCTTTCGGGCAGCGATTTTGATATTGTTTTAGGCTCGGTTCACGCGGTGAGATACAAAAGCTATACTATGCCTTATTCGCAGATAGATTTTTCTTTTCTTTCGCAAAACGAAATAAACGAATATATTTCCGCATATTTTGACGATATGCTTGAAATGATTAAAACGACAGATTTTGATGTGCTTTCGCATATGACCTGCCCATTAAGATACATAAGCGGAAAATACGGAATAGCGGTGGATTTGAAAAATTTTGCCGATAAAACGGATATAATACTGAATGAAATAATAAGCCGAGGTGTTGCTCTGGAAATAAATACATCCTGTCTTGATACGGATTACAATTTTCTTATGCCCGATATACCGATAATAGAGCGGTATAAGGAGCTTGGCGGCTATCTTTTAACCTTGGGGTCGGACGCGCACATTGCAAAGCGCATAGCGCACGGCTTTGATTATGCCTTAAGCGAGCTTTCAAGGCTCGGCTTTAAAAATATTTATTATTACAAAAACCGAAAACCCATACCGCAGGAGATAAAATTATGAAGTACGATATTACGGCTTTAGGCGAAATACTTATAGATTTTACGCCGTCCGGCAAGGACTCGGCAGGCGACCTTATTTTTGCACGAAAGGCGGGCGGCGCACCTGTTAATTTGCTGGCGACCGTTTCAAAATTCGGCGGAAAAACGGCGTTTATAGGCAAGGTCGGGAACGATATGTTCGGCAGCTTTCTGCGCGAAATGCTTAAAAACGCGGGTGTATCGGACGAGGGGCTTATAACCGATAATTTGCACAACACCACCCTTGCGTTTGTGGCGCTGAACAGCGACGGAGACCGCGATTTCAGCTTTTACCGCAATTTCGGCGCTGATGTTTTTCTTGAAAAAGAGGATATAAAGGCGGACATTATTAAAAATTCGCGGATATTCCATTTCGGCTCTTTATCGCTTACAGCAGAGCCTGCGCGCAGCACTACCGAATATGCGCTTGATATTGCGAAAAAAGCGGGCTGCACTGTAACCTACGACCCGAATTACAGAGAGCCGCTGTGGGAAGATAAAGCAACCGCAATAGAGATGATGAAATTACACCTTGATAAGGTGGATATTCTTAAAATCGCAAAGGATGAGCTTTTAATGCTGTTCGGCGGAAGTGAGGAAAGTGCGGTAAGGGCGGCGTTTTCTTACGGAGTTAAAATAATTCTTGTGACCGACGGTGCAAAGGGTGCGGAGCTTTATATGGAAAACGTGCATATAGCTCTGCCTGCCGAAAAGGTAAACACTATAGATACCACAGGCGCGGGGGATATATTCTTCGGAACATTTTTAAGCGAATGGATAAATAACAAAAGCACTGCCTACAATATCACGCCCGAAACGGCGGAAAAATATCTTAAAAAAGCAATTTATGTTGCGGGCAAAAGCACCGAAAAACACGGCGCAATAGCCGCATTAAAGGAGATATGACAAAATGAAAGCAGCGGTATTTTACGGAAAAAACGATTTAAGAGTTGAGGAAAGAGATGTGCCCGAAATCGGCAAAAACGATGTTTTGGTGAGGGTACACGCATGCGGAATATGCGGAACGGACGTGCACATATTCTGCGGCGACGAGGGCGCCGCGCCCACGCCCGAAAACACGGTTTTAGGTCACGAATTTGCGGGCGAGGTCGTAAAGGTAGGCACAGATGTAAAGTCGGTTACTGCGGGCGATAAGGTATGCGTAGACCCCAACAAGCTTTGCGGCAGCTGCGAGTTTTGCCGCAGGGGAATAGGTCATTTCTGCACCGATATAACAGGTATCGGCACAACGGTAGACGGCGGCTTTGCGGAATACTGCGCCGTGCCCGCTTCGCAGGTTTATAAGGTGACGGAAAGCCTTTCCTTTGAGCAGGCGGCTATGACCGAGCCTGTTTCCTGCTGCCTGCACGGAATAGAGCTTTGTAACATAAAGTGCGGCGCTACGGTTATGGTTATAGGCTGCGGAATGATAGGGCTTATAATGCTGCAGTTAGCTAAGCTTTCGGGTGCTGCAAATATTATAGCGATTGAGCCTATAAAGGAAAAGAGGGAACAGGCTTTAAAGCTTGGTGCGGACATAGCGCTTGACCCTAAAGCAGATAATATTCCCGAAACTCTTAAAAAGCAGGGCTTGGAGCAGGTAGATGTTGTAATAGAATGCGTGGGCAGATCCGAAACTATTGAACAGGCGATAGCTCTTGCGGGAAAATATTCAACCGTTATGATGTTCGGGCTTACGAAGCCGGACGCCGAGATAAGCGTAAAGCCGTTTGAAATATTCAAAAAGGAAATAACCTTGAAATCATCCTACATAAACCCCTATACATTTCCCGCGGCAATCAAGCTTATTGAAAGCGGAAAGTTAGATGTATCATCAATGATTTACAAAACAGAGCCGCTTGAAGAGCTGCCGAGTATTTTGGCGGACGGTAAAAGACGCGGCGCCGGCAAATATATTATAACTATGTGAGGTACAGTATGAATAATATAATTGAGGTTTTGCTGCGGTCAATCGCAGCGGTGGTAATAGGCACTCTTATAGGCAGCGAGCGTATGCGGCATGGCAGAGCGGCGGGTATGCGAACGCATATTTTAGTCTGCCTCGGCTCTTGTATGACTAGTATGACAAGTATGTATGTCGCGAATATGTTAGGCAATAACGGAGATGTTTTCAGAATACCCGCACAGGTGGTATCAGGCATAGGCTTTTTGGGTGCGGGAATGATAATTCTTAAAAACAATAATGTTATAACCGGGCTTACAACCGCGGCGGGAGTGTGGGCTACCGCCACAATAGGCGTGGCGCTCGGCTACGGCTTTTATGTCGGCGCAGTAATTGTAACGCTGTTGTTTCTCGCTACAATAATACTGTTTGCGAAATTTGAAAGAAAAAGAAAAAGCGCCGAGGTTATATATATCGAAATAGACGATTTATATAAGGTCAACGCGGTTTTATCAAGGCTGCGCGAGGTAATCCCCGAAAGCTTTACATACCAGATTTTCGCCCCGAAATCCGAGAAAAACGGGAATATAGGGATGAATATTGTAATAGATAAGCGTATTGATTTTGACATTTCATCGCTTTGCGATATTGAAAATATTGCGTATGCGATTGAGGACAATTAAAGCGTTATACCGCAATCAATATAATGGCGGCTATGCCTATTACAATTCCTGTCCATATGCGTACCGTCAGCTTTTTCCTTAAAGAAAATACCCGAGCAAACGGCAGAAAGCATAATTGTTCCGCCGTTTATAAGCGGGAAGAAAATAATCCCCGGTATATTTGCCACAAGTATAAGATTCAGCTTGTTAGCAAACACAACGCTTAATGACAGCAATATTGCGGGAACAAAAAAACAGCCTGTTATATGTAACGGGTTGTTTTTCGTTTTTCAGCGATAAAGCAAGCTTAAATATTACGGCGGATATCAGCATAAAGAAAAATGCGAGCAGCAAAAATGTGTTAAGCATGTCTTGCGGATAGATATTGCCGAACTCTTTTTGAAGTATTCCCACGCCGCCTGCTGAGCACATTGCAAGAACGGCATATTTAATGCTTTTGTAGGATGAGCCTTTTTCGGACTTATTTTTCAGAGAAACAAGCACTACCGAAAAAAGCAAAAGCATTATTCCGAACAATTTGGAAAGGCTGATGGTTTCTCCGTTCCTAATAACGGAATATACCGTGGGAATAACAAAACAGGAGGCATAGATTAGTGAGCAGACAGATACCGAGCTGCTCTTCATCGCAGTTATATACAGGCTTTGCGAGCCTAATGTGAGCAAACCGTAAATAAGTGCCATAACAATAAATAACGGAGCAAAAGCATTTTTCATACCGGTAATTCCGGAAGAAAAAACAGCCAAAGCTACTATGGAAGTCAATATATTAACGCTCATAAGACCGTTTAAAAAGCCGAAGCTTTTTCGCCCCATTTTGAAACAATATTTTTTGCAACTCCGAGACAGAGCGACACCGAAAGTAAAATATAATAGATCATTTTTCCACCGTAATTTTTCTGCAAAGAATAGTTTTTCTTTTCACGCCGTTTTCATCGGGATAATAAAAATCTCCGTAAAACAAAAGAGCTGTATTATAACCGATAGGTATTATTTCGGGATTCCCGCATTGACCGTCCCATTGGTGCCAGGTGGGCTTTTCTACCTTTTCGTTAGCAAGCCTGCTTCTGTCGCACGGCTCGATAATGCAGAGCGTTTCACCGATCTTTTCACCGTTTTTGCTGTCAAACGCCGCCAAATACATACCCGGTCTTGCGTAACATAGCAGAGTGACCCCACATTCAAGCCGGCAGAGCCTCGGGAGTACGCCACAATCCGAAAAAATTTCGGGATCGCTCCAGCTTTTACCACCGTCATATGAGCGGGAAAAGTACATGGGTGCCCATTCAAAGCCGGTTGAGCCCATCCAAGTAGAACGCAGAAACCATATCATAGAGCCGTCGTCAAAAAATTCAAAATCACTGTCGCTGAAACCGCCGCTTAAATAAGGATATTTGTATCCGTCAGCCTTGTATTCCATATGCGAATGCTGCTTAAACGAATGTCCGTTATCATCGGAGCGGAATATCTCGGCGCTGTAATACGGCGAATATTTCCCGTTTTCGGGGTTCAAATGCCCCTCGCCCGAAAAAGCGCTTACCCATATAGCTCCGTCGGGGCCCAATTTCGGCGTACCCCTCGGGTATATCGGCTTAATAACTCTTTTTTTGCCCTGATTAAAAACCACGCGCGTAAGGCATTTCCAATCAACAGGGACGGTTTCGTTTATTTTTTCATTGCTGCCGTTCGGGATTCTTATAATATGCCATTCCTTTTTTGAAAGGCTGTCGGGCAGTCTGTCGGCATTGTAGGCTCTGATAACATCGCCGTTCCACCAGGCGGTAACGCCGTCCTGTATCGGCATTTCGCCCTCCTCTGCCTTTTTTGTAAAATCATAATCGGGGGTCAGCGCCTCAAAGGGAGGAAATTTATAGCTGCTCACATCTGTTCCGCCCTCAATAGGGAAGTAGATTCTGTCGCCGTTCGGGAGTAGAAGACCGCATTCCGCTGCATCGGACGGTGGCATTTCAACCCAAGTTTCGCCGCCGTCTGAGGATTCAAACCATCTTGCGGGGCTTCCTGTTGTTATTATGGTATCATCTTCTACATGCACAGATACGGCGATTTTGTCCTTTAAGCGGTAGGGACACGGAAATTGATATTTACCCCACCAATTTTCCTCGGGGCGCATTCCTCTTACTATTACGGTTTCTTTGCCTGCTGTAATACGCATAAAATCACCCTTTTAAAAAGCAGCGTCTTGAACTTTAATTTCGTATATGCTATTATTTTAGCAGGGAACAACGGAAATGTATATATATGTTACTTCTGAAAATTAGCACAAAACAACCATTTTGAAAAGGGTGAGCGCTATGGTATGCGATGATATTTTTGTGACGAGCAGCGGAGAAATGAAGCTTCAAAAGCCTGTGCGTACAATCAGGAAAAGCGGCAGGAGGGATTTCCTGATTTTATATGTCTGCGAGGGGACATGCGTGCTTTCATCGGACGGCGGCAGTCTTACAGCCGAAAAGGGGAGCGTTGTGTTTTACCGTCCTTCAGAGCCGCAGGACTATTATTTTCCCGCAGAGCCGGTTAATCATAACATATGGGTGCATTTCAGCGGCGATAAATGCGATGAATTGCTTGCGGCGCTTAATATCGGAAATGAAAGAATACTCAAGCCGTCGCATACCGCAAGGATCGAGCACATTTTCAGTGCGATTTGCGACAGCTTTCTTAATAAAAACACCGAATCGTCCGTAATATGCACGGGACTTTTAACAGCGCTGCTCGGCATGCTTGCGGAGTATACAAAGGAGGAGTCATCGCACGCCTTCGGTGAATACAGACGGATAATAGGCGATGAAATAATGCGCTTTAAAACAACTCCGTACCAAAAAATGACCATAGCAAAAAGCGCGGAAAACTGCGGCATGAGCGTTACGCATTTTTCCCGCGTATTTAAAAGCGTTACGGGCGAGCCGCCGCTTAAATATATAACGCGCGTCAAGATTGAAAGAGCAAAGGAAATGCTTATTTTCACGGATGAAAGCATTGCGAGTATTGCGGCGAGCGTAGGATATACCGATCAGAATTATTTTGCGCGGATATTCAAACGCTTTACAGGCTTCCCGCCGAGCAAGATCAGATAGCAGGAGAGGTGCTTCTTTAATTATCCGCCGCGGCATTCAAAAAACATAAATGTAAACTCTGTTTTACATATATTTTTAAAAACGCAAGCAGGGCTTGACAAGATTCAAAATGATTTTTATTGTCTGCAATCGCGGATTATGATATAATTAACTCAAAACAATCAAAAGGAAGTGGCGCTATGCTATCTGATAATATCAGAAATTACCGAAAAGAAAATAATCTATCGCAGGATGAGCTTGCCGAAAAGCTCGGCGTTTCCAGGCAAAGCATAAGTCTTTGGGAAAATGGGCAGACCCAGCCCACGGTTGATAATATTATTGCTTTGGCAAAGATATTCAACATTACCGCAGACGAGCTTTTGGAAAGCTATGATGGCGCACGGACATTTCAGGAAGCACCCGTCGCTCCGAAAAAAAGGAACGGTGTGCTGATTGCGGTAATATCCGTTATTACGGCGGCAGCGGTTATCGGAGCGGGATCCTTCTTGTTCCTCCTTAAGAACCGTAATGCCGAAAATAAAACGACAAGCAAGGCGCAGGGCAATTCCTCCTCGCAGGCAACCGCTCCGGCAGCGGTAAGAGCACCCGCAAAAACCGAGTCCAAGGCGTCTGCAGCCGCATCCTCTGCCGGCAAAAGCACGGGTAACGGCAGCAAGCCTGCTGCGTCGTCGCCGTCTTCATCCAAAGCAACCGCTAAAACTCCGGCGGAAAAGCTTGATTTATTTACATATTGCAAAAATTTTGCAATTAAAGTAGGCACCGTTAACGGAGATTACTGTATGTATCAGCAGCCCGCAACGAAGTACGGCGGGTATGAAAACGAATATTTTTCAATATCCTACTGGGGCGACAGCAATATGGTGGAATTCTGCCTGCACTGTCCTCTTGATAACACATTCAGTGAAAACTTTTATCTGCGTATGAGGGGCGGATACAATAAAAAATACGAGTATTTGACCTCGCGCTATTACAGAGATAACGGTGAAAGCGTCAGAAGTGCCACGGGCTATATAGACCCCGCCGTATTTACCGACAATTACCCTTTAAATTGCGATAAATATGACGGCAGCTTTGATAAGCAAAACGATTTTATGGAGGAAAGCCGCGTCGGTATGTGTGATTTGATACGCTGCCTTAAAAAATTTGCGGAGGTCGAAAATATGGAGTGCGGATTTGCCGCATTTGATTTCGTGAATTTCAAATAAGGCGGATGCCGGACATACAAAATCACAGCTTCTGCGCAGACCAAAGCCTCCCTCTGACGAGAGCGCTGGTGTCCGGAGGACACCTCTGCGAAGCAGAAGCACCGACCGAGGCAGATTCTCGTTCCACCTCCCCAAACACCGGGAAGGCAGCGGATTGTACAAAACATATGGATTGTTTATATTACTCCGAATAGAATTTCTCAGCGCAGCGCACCGATTCCATAGCGTCGCGGCCGTAGTAATCAGCGCCTATCATATCGGCGTATTCCTGTGTTAAAACCGCGCCGCCGACGATGGTTTTTATTTTCGGGTCGGCATTTTTAAGCTGCTTTATAGTTTCCTCCATTGATGGGACGGTAGTGGTCATAAGAGCGCTCAAGCCCACAAGACGGCAATTTTCTTCAAGCGCCGCTTTGACTACCGCCTCGGGCGGCACATCGCGTCCTAAATCGCACACGGTAAAGCCGTAGCTTTCAAGCATTACCTTGACTATGTTTTTGCCGATATCGTGAATATCGCCCTTTACGGTGGCAAGTATTACCTTTCTGTCGCTGCTCTCAGACTTAGGGGGCAGCTTTTCTTTTATGACTTCAAATGCCGCGGACGCCGCTTCGGCGCTCATTAAAAGCTGCGGAAGATATGCCTTTTTGTTTTCAAAATCGTTCCCGACAGTATCAAGCGCCGGAATAATGTAATTATTGATTATTTCAAGCGGCGGAGTATTTTCCGCAAGCTCATGCGCCGCTTTTACAGCCTGCTCGCGGAGACCCTTTATCACTGCGGCTTTAAGCCCTAAGGCTTCACCTGCGGTCACGGCGGTATCGGTTATTCCCGCGGCATAGGATATATATTCGGCGCAGGCGGCATCGCGCCCGGTAAGGACGTTAAATGCATAATATGCGTTAAGCATACCCTCTGCAAAGGGGTTCATTATCGCACAGTCAAGCCCCGCGCAGAGTGCGGCGGTAAAAAAAACGGAATTGACCGTTTCACGGTGGGGCAGACCGAATGAAATGTTCGATACGCCGAGGCTTGTGCGGATTCCGGCGTTTTTAAGCATTTTAACCGTATCAAGCGTAATGTTTGCACTTTCCTGATTTGAAGAGACCGTGAGCGCTAACGGGTCTGCGACAATATCCTTTTTTGCAATGCCGTATTCGGCAGCCCTTGCAATTATTTTTTCGGCTATCGCAAAGCGTTCGGCGGCGGTTTCGGGTATTCCGTCCTTATCAAGAGTCAGTGCGATTACCGTGCCTCCGTATTTTTTAACGAGAGGGAAAACGCTTTCCATGCTTTCTTCATCGCCGTTTACCGAGTTTACAAGCGGCTTGCCGTTATATATCCTCATTGCGCCCTCCAAAACGGCGGGGTCGGTGGAATCGATCTGCAGCGGCAGCTCACAGACCGCCTGCAGCTGCAGAACGGCACTTATCATCATTTCCTTTTCGTCTATTTCCGGGAGACCTACATTTACATCGAGTATATGCACGCCCTTTTCCGCCTGCGAAAGCCCTTCGTTTACAATATAGGGGATATCGTTTCTTCTGAGTGCTTCCTTGAATTTCGGCTTGCCGGTGGGGTTGATTCTTTCGCCGATAAGGGTTGGCTTTTTGCCGCCGACCTCGTGAGCGTGAGTGTAGGAGGAAACAAGGGTGTAATTTTTTTCTGTTATATTAAGCGGAATATCCGCGGTTTTTTCAACTGTTTTTTTAATGAATTCCGGCGTTGTGCCGCAGCAGCCGCCGAGAACAGCCGCGCCGGAAACGGCAATTTTCCGCATACAGTCGGAAAAAGCCTCTGCGTTTATATTGAATTCGGTCTTGCCGTTTTTAGTGGACGGAAGACCCGCGTTCGGGTTTACGATGACAGGAACGGAGGAATATTTGCAAAGCTGCTCCACTACAGGAAGCATTTTATCAGGCCCCAACGAGCAGTTAACGCCGAGCGCGTCAACGCCGAGTCCTTCAAGCAGAGCGACCATTGCCGCAGGGTCTGCGCCGGTCATTAAATGCCCGCCTTCATCGTAAACATTTGTAACGAATATCGGCAGCGAGGAGTTTTCCTTTGCCGCTAATACCGCCGCCTTTGTTTCGTAGGCGTCGTTCATTGTTTCTATTAAAATTAAGTCTGCGCCGTTTTTTACCGCCTCCTTAACATTGGCGGCAAAAAGCGCGACCGCGTCTTCAAAGGAAAGGTCGCCCAGCGGCTCTAAAAGTCTGCCGCAGGGTCCCATATCATAGGCGATAAATTTATCTTTTCTGCCGGTTACCGCCTTTTTTGCACAACCGATTGCAGCGGAAATAAGCTCGCGGTAATCGGCAAATTTATCACGGTTAATACCGAAGGTATTGGCGGTAATAATATCGCTGCCCGCGTCAAGATAAGCCGCGTGCAGCGAGGTTATAACATCGGGGTGGGTTATACTCCACCGTTCGGGGGCTTCGCCGGGCAGAAGCCCGGCAGCCTGTAAAAGTGTGCCTGTGCCGCCGTCAAAATAAAATCTCTTTTTACGAATAAGTTCTGTTATCATAAAGCTTCATCCTTTCGGCGGCAGGAGTTTTAATTAATATGCAACACCCTGTGCGAGCATTGCCTCGGCAACCTTTTCAAAGCCCGCAATATTAGCACCCGCGAGCAGATTGCCTTCCATATTGTATTTCTTTGCGGCATTGTAGGAATTGTGGAAAATGTTTACCATAATATCCTTAAGCTTTGCGTCAACCTCGTCGAACGTCCAGCTGTAACGCATGGAGTTCTGGCTCATTTCAAGCGCAGAGGTGGCAACGCCGCCCGCATTTGCAGCTTTTGCGGGTCCGAAAAGGATGCCCGATGACTGGAACACTTCAATAGCCTCAAGGGTCGAAGGCATGTTGGCGCCCTCTGCAACAGCGGTCACGCCGTTTTTAACGAGAATTTTTGCGGATTCTTCATCAATTTCGTTCTGCGTAGCGCAGGGAAGAGCAATATCGCACTTGATCGTCCAAATGCCCTTGCAGCCCTCGTGGTACTCGGCACCGCTTACACGCTCGGCATACTCTTTAATTCTGCCGCGCTCAACCTCTTTAATCTGCTTAACAACATCGAGCTTTATGCCGTTCGGGTCGTAAACATATCCGTTTGAATCGGAAAGAGCAACAACCTTGCCGCCTAATTGCGTAGCCTTTTCGGTAGCGTAAATAGCAACGTTGCCCGAGCCTGAAACCACAACGGTCTTGCCCTTGAAGGAATCATTCTTCATACACTTGAGCATTTCCTCGGTGTAGTAGCAAAGTCCGTAGCCGGTAGCCTCGGTGCGTGCAAGCGAACCGCCGTAGGTAAGACCCTTACCGGTAAGAACGCCGGTGAACTCATTGCGCAGTCTCTTATACTGACCGAACATAAAGCCGATTTCTCTGGCACCCGTGCCTATATCGCCCGCGGGAACATCGGTGTCCGCGCCGATATGCTTTGAAAGCTCGGTCATAAAGCTCTGGCAGAAACGCATAATTTCGCCGTCGGATTTGCCCTTGGGGTCAAAGTCCGAGCCGCCCTTGCCGCCGCCTATGGGCAGACCTGTAAGGCTGTTCTTGAAAATCTGCTCAAAGCCTAAGAATTTAATAACCGAAGCGTTAACCGAGGGGTGCAGACGGATGCCGCCCTTGTACGGACCTATGGCAGAGTTGAACTGAACTCTGTAGCCGCGGTTTACCTGAACCTTGCCGTTATCGTCAACCCAGGAAACACGGAAGAAAATCTGTCTTTCCGGCTCAACTATTCTTTCAAGCACGCCGTTTTCCTCTAGCTTCGGGTTGGCGGCTACAACCGGCTCTAATGAGCCCAAAACCTCGCGCACAGCCTGCAAAAATTCCTTTTCGCCCGGGCTGCGCTTTTCAACGCCTTCGTATACTCTGTTTAAGTATTCTGATTTAAACATTTATAGACCTCCTATAATTTTTTCGTATTTAAGAATACTACTAAAATGCGCCCCAGTCAATAAAAAATTAAGTCCTAAAAGTAAATTTTTTTGCATTTACGGTGCATATGCTTTGAAATTGTGAAAAAATATGCTAAAATGGAGCAGGTGATAAGATGAAAGACTTTAAATATATACTTTTCGATTTAGACGGAACCATAACCGATTCCGCAAAGGGAATTACCGATTCGGTAAAATATGCCCTTAAAAAAATGGGGGAGAAAATACCGCCGTATGAAACGCTTTGCCGCTTTATAGGCCCGCCGCTTAAAACGGGATTTTCAGAGTTTTGCGGTATGAGCGATGAAGCGGCGGAAAAGGCGGTTGAATACTACCGCGAATATTACCATGTTAAAGGCGTGCTTGATTGCGAGGTGTATGCGGGAATACCCGCGCTGCTTGAAAAGCTGCAAGGCGCGGGGAAGAGGGCGGTGCTTGCAACCTCAAAGCCGGAAAAATTCGCAAAAATTATATTGGAGCATTTCGGGCTGTCGAAATATTTTTATTTTATAGGCGGCGCAAGCTTTGACGACACGCGCAATGAAAAATATCAGGTAATAGAATATGTTATAAACGCCTGCGGCATAAAAGACAAAACGGCCGCCGTTATGGTGGGCGACCGTTTTCATGATATAGAGGGGGCTCAGCTTAACGGAATAGCGACTGTCGGCGTGCTTTACGGCTTCGGAAACAGAAAAGAGCTTGAAAACGCGGGAGCCGACGCTATAGCCGAAAGCGTTTCGGCGCTTGAAAGCATTCTGCTTTAAAAATTTATAATGTCTAAATGCTCAAGCAGAATTTTTATACCTATTAAAATAAGTATTATTCCGCCGGCAATTTCCGCCTTGTTTTTGTATTTCAGACCGAAAACATTTCCAACCTTAAGCCCTATGCCCGAAATAATAAAGGTTATGGCGCCTATAAAGCACACTGCCGCTATAATATTTACATTCGGCAGCAGCGCAAAGGTTATGCCTACGGCGAGCGCGTCAATGCTTGTGGCAACCGCCAGCACCGCCATTGCCGATACGCCGAAGGACGAATCGGTGGTTTCGGTGTCCTTTGAAAAGCCCTCCTTAAGCATATTTCCGCCTATAAACGAGAGCAGCACAAAGGCGACCCAGTGGTCATACCTTGTTATATATTTTTCAAAGGTTGAGCCTAAAAGGTAACCGATAGTGGGCATTAACGCCTGAAAGCCGCCGAACCACGCGCCGATTATTAAATAATGCTTCGGTTTCAGCTGCCGCGTGGACAGCCCCTTACATACCGAAACGGCAAACGCGTCCATTGAAAGCCCCACCGCAATTAAGAAAAGCTCAACAATACCCATAAAAATTACCCCCGATAAAAAAAGACCCGTGTGCCGCGCGGCACCGAGTCTCGTTATTTAATACAAGCCGGGCAATAAATGCCGATATGTCGACTTGCAACGCGCTTTATGTGCGCCACTACTCCCTCAAGTCATTAAGATATTAACACATCGGTCTGCTTTTGTCAAGGAAAACAGCATGGCGGCGGCAAAAACTTTAAATTTCCTGCCGCTCACTATTGACAAAAATCACATATTCGTGTATAATTGTATACAATGATACCGACGGAGGGTGAATACATTGCTTGAAATATCGAGTAAAACAAATTTACTTGAACAGGATAATTACAGATATTCCCTGCAGGATGTGGCGGAGCCGAACCTGTACAGGGATTTTTATACATATGAGGATGTGCCGCGCGTTGCGTTTAATCACCGCAGAGTGCCGATGGGTATGCCGAAGGATATATGGATAACCGACACATCATTACGCGACGGTCAGCAGTCGGTTGAGCCGTACACGGTTGACCAGATCGTTAATCTTTACAAGCTTATGTCGAAATTGGGCGGACCTTACGGGATTATCCGCCAGACCGAATTTTTTGTTTACAGCAAAAAGGACCGGGAAGCAATCGAGAAATGCCAGGCGCTGGGGCTTAAATTCCCCGAAATTACCACATGGATCAGAGCCAGCAAGGAAGACTTCAAGCTTGTTCGCGACCTTGGAATCAGGGAAACGGGAATTTTGGTTTCCTGCAGCGATTATCATATTTTCAAAAAGCTTAAAAAGACCCGCGGCGAGGCTATGAAAATGTATCTTGAGGCGGTATCGGAAGCATTCGAGGCGGGCGTTATGCCGCGCTGCCACCTTGAAGATATTACAAGGGCGGATTTTTACGGATTTGTAGTGCCCTTTGTAAACGAGCTTATGAAAATGTCGGCGCAGGCGAAAATTCCCGTAAGAATTCGTGCGTGCGATACTATGGGCTACGGCGTGCCGTACCCCGAGGTTGCACTTCCGCGCAGCGTGCCGGGCATAATTTACGGCTTGCAGCATTATTCGGATGTGCCTAGCGAAATGCTCGAATGGCACGGGCATAACGATTTTTACAAGGCGGTTGCAAACGCCTCTACCGCGTGGCTTTACGGCGCTTCGGCGGTAAACTGCTCGCTGCTCGGCATAGGGGAGAGAACGGGCAATATTCCGCTTGAAGCAATGGTTATGGAATACGCCTCGCTCCGCGGCTCGCTTGACGGTATGGACACAACGGTCATAACCGAAATAGCCGAATATTTCAAAAAGGAAATGGGCTATAAAATACCGCCCATGACCCCCTTTGTAGGAAAAAACTTCAATGTTACAAAGGCGGGCATACATGCCGACGGGCTTTTAAAGGACGAGGAAATTTACAATATCTTCGATACCGAGAAGATTCTCAACCGCCCGGCTTCCGTGTCGGTGGGTAAAACAAGCGGACTTGCGGGAATTGCCTACTGGATAAACCACAATTACGGCTTAAAGGGTGAAAACGAGGTTGATAAAAAAGACCCCGCGGTAATCGCCCTTAAGGATTGGGTAGATACGGAATATCAAAACGGCAGGCAGACTGCTATATCTGACGGCGAGCTTGAAAAGCATTTAAAAGAGCTGTCGGATGGAAGATTTTAGGCAAACGAGAATAACCCGAACTCGCCCAAAACGGCGAATTTTCGGCGTATTTTCATTTGTCGTCTTTATAAGGCGAAAGCCTTATCGCATCCTCCGCATAAAAATCCACACGAAAATTGCACTCGTTATGGGTCGCTGATTTTTTGAGTAGCGGATTTTTTGCAGAGCAAGGCACAAAACGCAGTTAATCCTAACGGATTAACGAGTATTTTAACGCGGCAATGCGAGAAATCCGCACTCAAAAAACGGGTTCGGGTTATTCTCGTTTGCCTAAGGAGATGCAATTATGATTGAGCATAAAACAATATCCCTTGCTGATCAGGTATTCGATCATCTTGAAAACGATATTTTAAGCGGCAAATATCAGCGCGGCGAAATTCTGACCGAGAGCAAATTAAGCGCAGAGCTCGGCGTCAGCCGCACCCCGATACGCGAGGCGCTGCGCCGCTTGGAACAGGAGCACATTATAGAGGAATCGGGAAAGGGCTCTGTGGTTATCGGTATTAACGAAAAGGATCTTGAGGATATTTTTATGATACGCAAGAGTCTTGAATGCCAGGTTGCGGCGCTTGCGGCGAAGAACCGCACCGAGGAGCAGCTGAAACAGCTGCGCGAGGCGCTTGAATTCCAGGAGTTTTACCTGAATAAAAAAGACCCCGACCAAATAAAGCTGATGGACAGCCGCTTTCATGAGACTCTTTACAAATTGAGCGGCAGCACCGCGTTTTATGATACCTTGGTGCCGCTGCACAAGAAAATTCAGAAATACCGCCGCGCTTCTGTTACAAATTCAAGTCGCGCGGAAGCGTCTGTTGCGGAGCATCGCAAAATTTACGAGGCTATTGAGGCAAAAAACACCGCTCTTGCCGCAAAATATGCGTCGGAGCATGTTGAAAACGCTTATAAACACATTATGAGAAAGGACTAATAATTATGGGCTACACTATTGCACAGAAAATTATTAAAGCGCATATGCTCTCGGGCGATATGACCGTGGGCAGCGAGGTTGCGCTTAAAATCGACCAGACACTGACGCAGGACGCTACGGGCACCATGGCGTACCTTGAGTTTGAAACCATGGGGCTTGACCGCGTTAAAACCGAGCGCAGCGTGGCTTATATAGACCACAATACACTGCAATCGGGCTTTGAAAATGCCGATGACCACCGCTACATTCAGTCGGTTGCGAAAAAGCACGGCATTTACTTTTCGCGCCCCGGCAACGGCATTTGCCACCAGGTACATTTAGAGCGCTTCGGCAAGCCCGGCAAGACACTTATCGGGTCGGACAGCCACACCCCCACCGGCGGCGGCATAGGCATGCTTGCAATGGGCGCGGGCGGACTTGACGTGGCGGTTGCCATGGGCGGCGGAGCTTACTACATTACAATGCCCAAAATGTATAAGGTAAATTTAAAGGGTAAATTAAAGCCCTTTGTCACCGCAAAAGATATAAGCCTTGAAATTCTGCGAATACTCTCGGTTAAGGGCGGCGTAGGCGCCATAATCGAGTGGGGCGGCGAGGGTATAAAGTACCTTTCCGTGCCGGAGCGCGCTACCATTACCAATATGGGCACCGAGCTCGGCGCTACCACATCAATCTTCCCGTCCGATGAGGTTACAAAGAAATTCCTTGAGGCAGAGGGCAGAGGAGAGGATTATACAGAGCTTTCAAGCGACGCGGACGCGGTTTACGATAAGGTAATAGATATTGACCTTGATGACTTAAAGCCGCTTATAGCATGTCCTCACAGCCCCGACAATATCGTAACGGTAGAATCCTTAAAGGGCACAAAGGTTGACCAGGTCTGCATAGGCTCCTGCACCAACTCTTCACTTTTTGATATGCTGAAGGTTGCGGCGCTTTTAAAGGGTAAGACCATTTCGCCCAATGTCAGCCTTTCAATTTCTCCCGGCTCTAAACAGGTGCTTTCAATGCTGGCGGATTGCGGCGCGCTTTCAGATATATTAGCAAGCGGAGCAAGACTGCTTGAATGTGCCTGCGGGCCCTGCATAGGTATGGGCTTTTCGCCTAATTCCGCGGGTGTATCATTACGCACCTTTAACCGCAATTTCTTAGGTCGTAGCGGAACTAAGGACGCAAGCGTGTACCTTGTTTCCCCCGAAACCGCGGTTGCCGCGGCGCTTACGGGCGAAATTACCGACCCGAGACTTTTAGGCGAAGAACCGCACGTTACAATGCCTGCCGCTTTCAAAATTGACGACAGCGCGGTAATCCCCCCCGCAACACCCGAAGAGGCTAAGGACTTAGAGGTTCTGCGCGGACCGAACATTAAGCCTTTCCCGAAATCGGAGCCGCAGACCGATACCCTTTCAGCCGAGCTTGTGCTGAAAGTCGGCGATAACATAACCACCGACCACATTATGCCCGCAGGCGCTAAAATATTGCCTTACCGCTCAAATATTCCGCACCTTTCGCAGTTCTGCTTTGCTGTGTGCGACGAGACCTTCCCCGAGCGCGCAAAGGCACTCGGTAAAAGCATAATTGTAGGCGGCAGCAACTACGGTCAGGGCTCATCGCGCGAGCATGCGGCGCTTGTGCCTATGTATTTAGGCGTTCGCGCGGTTATTACAAAGAGCTTTGCGCGTATTCATGTTGCTAACCTTATAAACGCGGGAATTATGCCGCTTACCTTTAAAAACCCCGATGATTATGATAAGCTTAACCAATCCGATAAGCTGACCCTTACAAATGTGTTTGCGGGAATGGACAGCGGCGAAATAATGCTGAAGGATGAAACCACGGGCGATGAAATACCGCTTGTATGCTCATTTACCGAGCGTCAGAAAGCAATTCTCAAAGCAGGCGGACTGCTTGAATATACCAAAAAGGAAGGCTGATATAAAATGGAAAAGTACATTGAGGCGGCGGTTGAACAGTTCCGCACACTTTTAAACGAGCAGATTGCGCGCGAGCGCAAAATGGAGCAGGATAATCGCTATACCGATTATAAAAAGCTTGATAAAATTATAATCGGTATTTGCGGCGGCGACGGCATCGGCCCGATAATTTCCGCCGAATCCGAGCGCCTTTTGCAGTTTATTTTAAAGGACGAAATTGCGGCGGGCAAAATTGAGCTGCGCACCATTGAGGGGCTTACCATTGAAAACCGCATTGCGCACAATCAGGCTATACCCGATGATGTTTTAGCCGAAATCAAGGCTTGCAACGTTATTCTTAAAGCACCCACCACCACGCTGAAAGGCGGCACGCTTGAAAGCGCAAACGTGGCAATGCGCCGCGAGCTTGATTTATACGCTAACGTTCGCCCCGTAGCCGTGCCCGAGCTTGGAATTGACTGGACCTTCTTCCGTGAAAACACCGAGGGCGAGTATGTTCTCGGCAGCCGCGGCGTCGAAATTCCCGACACCTTGGCTTTCGATTTTAAAGTTACCACCAACGAGGGCACAAAGCGCATTGCGCGCGCCGCTTTTGAGTACGCTAAGAACAACGGCAAAACCAACGTTGCAATAGTTACAAAGGCTAACATTATGAAGAAGACCGACGGCAAGTTCTCCGAGCTTTGTCACGAGGTTGCGAAGGATTACCCCGGCATTACCGCCGAAGACTGGTACATTGATATTATGACCGCAAACCTTGTAAACGAGCGCGTAAGAAGCAACTTCCAGGTAATACTTCTGCCGAACCTTTACGGCGATATTATCACCGACGAGGCAGCGCAGATACAGGGCGGCGTAGGCACTGCGGGCAGCGCCAATATAGGCGATGTTTACGCTATGTTCGAGGCTATTCACGGCTCTGCACCGCGTATGATAGAAACGGGCAGGGGAGCATATGCCAACCCAACCAGTATGTTCAAGGCAACCGAAATGCTGCTGCGCCACATTGGCTTTACCGAAAAGGCGGATAAATTAAATAAAGCGCTGCACATCTGCACCGAGGTTGATAAAAAGTATGTTATCACCGGTCATGAGGACGGCGCTACCTGCTCGCAGTTCGGCGATTACCTTATGGCAACGATTGAGCAGCTGTAAGAAATTTCCGTCATAGCTTACGCATGACACCCGCTGACTGCGGCGGTCACCTTTTGTTGCTTCACGACATTTTCCCCGCACTGCGGGGACATCCTCCACTTACACGGAGGAGCTGTCGACGCGGCTGACTGAGGTGTATTAATCGAATGTCCGCCGTCTAATATCTATCGTATAAAGCATAAACCTGCCGCTGTCGGTTAACCGACAGCGGCAGGTTTTGGTATATGTGTGCTGCCGCCAATCGTTATTTAGCCGTTTTTAACATTTCAAAAGCCGGCTATAAGCTTTGTAAGGGTGGATTTATCCGAGCCCGAAGACCCCGCAAGCGCCGTCATACCGCGGTTTCGCAACACTGTTATTATATGACCGAAAAGTAAAAATGTTAATACCGAAATTCAAAATTCGGCATAGATTCAGAAATCCTTTTCAAGGCTCATTAAAAGCTTCGCTATTATCGGTTGTTTAACTGCTTCGTCTATTGAAATTTCCTTTTTGCATACCTCAATAAAGATTGTAAATGCAGTCATACCGTCCTCGGGACGCGGTAATTTAAGCCGCGTTTCGCAGTATTCGTGCGCTGTGTCCGAATAAACCGCGCGTTCTCCGCAGATTCCCGCGTACCCGCCCTCGGTTATAGATGACACGGTAAAGCAGCCGTTTTCCGCAAAATCATCCGATTTGATATAATCCTTGAGACTTTGAGTGACTTCCTGTGTCCGGACCGTGATTCTGATCTTACGGTCATGGCTTAAAAAAGCAAATCCGTTGGGCGTGTCGCGTTCATAGTCCGTATCGATCAAAATATTCTCGGGCAGAGCAAAGCTCATTCCTCCGAAATGAAAGCGACTGTTTTTATAATAAAGCATAATTTTCCTCCCAAGGCTCAAAGCCGAAATATTCGCCGAGATTTTTGTGACGGTTCAATATATATCTTCGGGCGCACCGTTTCCTTTGCGGCTTTGCCGGACGAATTATCGCAGTACATATTTTTCTCCGTCAATTTAATAATTATAGCACAGTTAATACACCATAATCAATAATATCATAGATATTGCGCATTTTTTGTCGAAAATTGTAAATTAAAATGCATTATTGATAATATTGTGAGTCAAAAAACGAATTCAAGCCTTTCCGTCGGCAATATATCTGCCCGGGAATTGTATGAAAAAACCTCCCGAAGACATTGGGAGGTTATAATACGAAATGAAAAATATTATGAAATGATAAAATTCCGAATTGCGTTTATTGCTTATTAAGCTCATCGGGTAAAGCGATTTCGCCGTTTTCAGCCTCAAACTCTTTTATGCATCTTCTTATCAGATACACAATCTGCCCATTGGCTGAGCGCCCCTCGTATTTTGAAATGTAACGCAATTTGAAGTGTAAATCGGGTGCAATCTCCATGCCTAAATGTTTATTGTTTTTATTTCTCAATTATATCACCGCAATCTTTTTTTAAGTTGATTTTAAGATTATGCTGTGATATAATGTTGAAAGTATACTTAAAGTAAGTATGCTAAATTTTAGGAGATAATTTAACGGAATGCGAAAATTCACTTTGCATTTATGAAAGGGACAGAAAGTGTATTTTAGAAAAAATATCCGTAAACATGTTCGGAATCTGCGATGATTGTATTTACCCGAGTATAGACGATGAGGTATTGAACAGCTTAAAAGAAAAACCTTAAAAAGACTTGAGGATGATAATAAAATCTGTTAATCTCTTAATTTCCCGTAAGCTTTAATTATTACCGCGAGCGTGATAAATGCGGTTAAAATATCCGCTGCGGGCATTGAATAAAGCACGCCGTCAAGTCCGAAGAATACGGGCAGCGTGACCGAAAGCCCAACTCCCAAAACGATTTCCCTTACCATAGAAAGCAGGGTAGAGGCAACCGCTTTTCCCATAGCCTGCAAAAAGATGAACGCCGCCTTATTTATACAGGCGAAAACTATCATGCAAAGGTAAATACGGAACGATTTCACGGCAAAATCGGTGTAATATGCGCTTTCATTAGCCGCGCCGAAAATTTGTATCAGTCCGTGTGGGAATATTTCAATTATCAATAGCGCGATAAACCCGACCGCAGCTTCGGCGACAAGCAGCCTTGTGAAAAGCTCCTTTACGCGACTCCTGAGCCCCGCCCCCATATTGTAGCCGACTATCGGTATGCAGCCTGCCGCCATGCCCACGACGATTGAAATTACGATTTGGAATACCTTCATTACTATCCCGAGCACCGCCATAGGAATTTGTGCATATTCCGCCTGCCCGAAAACGGGGTCAAGGGCGCCGTATTTTCTTACCATATTATTAATTGCGGCCATTGCCGCCACCAGCGATATCTGCGATAAAAAGCTGCACATTCCGAGGGATAAGGTTTCCTTTATAATTGCGACAGATAAACCGAAATCCTTTAGCGAGGGCTTAATAATTTTCATGTGACAAAGATAGTAAACTGCTAATGCGGCGGTTATGATTTGCCCTATAACCGTCGCAGCTGCCGCGCCCATCATACCTAGGCGGAAAGTGAAAATAAAAACAGGGTCTAAAATAATGTTGGCAACTGCGCCCGCAAGGGTTGAGAACATGGCGAATTTCGGGCTGCCGTCCGCCCGAATTACGGGGTTCATTGCCTGACCGAATACATAAAAGGGAAGCCCCAAGGTTATCCAAAAAAAGTATTCCTTTGAGTAATTATAAGTTTCTTTATTTACCGTTCCGCCGAAAACGGTTATTATCCCGTCGGAAAAGGCAAGGTAAATTACCGTAAGCGCTACGCCCGACAGAACCGAGAGCACAACCGCGTTTCCAACGCTTTTTGCGGCGCTGTCGCTGCGGTTTTTACCCAGCGAAATACTTGAAAACGCGCAGCATCCGTCGCCTATCATAACGGCTATGGCAAGGGCAATTACCGTAAGCGGAAAGACGACCGTGTTTGCGGCGTTGCCGTAAGAGCCCAGATAATCCGCATTGGCAATGAAAATCTGGTCGACTATATTGTAAAGCGCACCGACCAACAGCGAAATTACGCAGGGCAGGGAGTATTTAAGCATTAGTTTGCCGGTTCCTTCACTTGAAAGATAAGAATTGTTTTGTTTGTTTTCCATTATTCGAGCCTCCCGCTGCGGCACAAAAAAACACGCACCCTCGAAAGGTGCGTGGTTTTTTAAGTGACACGGTACCTTTTCGGGGCTGTCCTCGGTTTCGTATCAGGACAGGAGGAGTCCGTGTATCGTGTCAACAGCAATATTATTTTTTGATATTATAATGCATTTTTTTCGATTTGTCAAACATTAAAAAATTTTGAAAGCCGCTGCCTTATAGGGCTTTTTTCGCCGAAAAGCAAAAAAGTAAGGACTATTTGAAGCACAGTCATAATTCCCGCCTGGATGATTCTGCCGGGAAGCAGTGCGATGTATCCCTTGCCGTAAAGCACCGATATCCAAAGTGAATTAAGCAGCACCGAGCCGAAGAGCTGATTTATTATAACGCTCAGCGTCACCCGCAAAAGGGTGGCGTTTTTATGTATGAAAAACGCGGTGCAGGCGGCTGTTAAAACGGCGGTGAGTGTAAATCCGGGGAAATAGGCGCCGCTCGGAAAAAGCAAAGCGCCCAAAATATCGCCGATGCCCGCCACCGCCATCGCCCACGGCGTGCCGAGCATTGCTGCAGCAAACGCCACCGCAATAAATGCAAAGCCGAAGCGCTGATTCCAAACGCTGTAGGACATAAGGCGTTCGAGTACAATCTTAAGCGCTATGAGCAGCGCCGCGGTTACGGTTTGCAGGACATACTGTTTGTTACTTTTTTTCATAAAAAAACCTCCTTATTTACCCGTTTTACCGATAATAAGGAGAAAAGTATCTTCATATTAGCCGGCAGCGGGATGCGACTGCCGTACCGCGGAAATATCCTTCGTCTGCCGGGCAACTCCCCGTCCCGACAGCACTTGACGCACGACCGTCTACTCTGCAACGGTGTTTTAAACACCGATAATTATTTTACACTTATTAAGTCTGTTTGTCAATAATTACTTGCATATTCCAGAAAAATCAAATATAATGAGGTTATAAAATACACAGGGGAGTGTGTGCTTTGCGACGCCTTTTGGCAAAAGCTGCGGACTTTATCCGCGAATCGGATAAAATTCTGCTAATAATCTGCATTTTCACCAGTCTTTACGGCTGTGCGGCGGTTTTTTCCGCCACCCATTACAGGGCTACATATCGCCCGTTTTTAATCCAATTTATCTGCTTTGCGGCGGGGGTAGTTGCCGCGCTTATAATTTCGGCGGTAGATTACTCAAAAATTCTGCGCTACTGGTATCTTGCGGCGGCACTGGGTGTAATTCCCGTTATGCTTACATTCTTTATAGGCTTTGCGCCCGAGGGTACCGACGATAAGGCATGGCTTGACTTAGGCTTTACAACCTTTCAGCCGGCGGAGCTTTTGAAAATTTGCTTTGTACTGACCTTCAGCGCGCATATAAGCGCCGTAAAGCCCAATATTAACAAGCTTAAATACTTAATACCCGTTTGTTTGCACGGAGCTTTTCCGGTCTTGCTTATACATTTTCAGGGCGATGACGGAACGGCACTTGTTTTTGCGGTCATGGTCGTGTTTATGCTTTGGGCGGCGGGCGTTTCAAAAAAATATTTTTTGGCTATGATTCCCGTAATCCTGATTGCAGCGCCCATTCTTTATTTCTTTATTATGAATGACGACCAGCGGGACAGGCTTACCGCAATCTTCGGCGTTTTGAATTTCGGCGCGAAGCGCGACCCGAACGAGCAATGGCCTACCTATCAGCAGTGGCGCGGCAGAACCGCACTTGCCAACGGCGGCTTTGCGGGTCAGGGCTTTTTAAACGGCGATTTCACGCAGAACGGAATCGTTCCCTACGGCTTTAACGATTTTATTTTCGTAAGCATAGGGGAGGAGCTCGGCTTTTTGGGCTGTATGGCTGTAATTCTGCTGCTCGGCGGCATCTGCTTCAGGTGCCTGCAGGTTGCGCGGCTCTCAAAAAAGGACAGCGGAAAACTTATTTGTGTGGGGATTTTTGCAATGATTTTCACTCAGGCGGTAATAAATATAGGTATGTGCACGTCCGTACTGCCCGTTATAGGTATAACTCTGCCGTTTTTCAGCGCGGGCGGAACCTCGCTTTTATGCTTGTATCTCGGTATAGGTTTGGTGCTTAATGTTTATCTGCACCGCAATTCGAGAACCATATATCTGCACGATAATATGAAATGATTTCCAAGCATAGCAATATTTGTCTATAAAATACAATATATTTTACTTGATAAAACCTCGGGGAATTTGTAAAATTAGAATATAAAATAAGGAGGGGCGATTATATGATTCGCGTAACCGTTTATAATGAATTTTTACATGAAAAAACCGATGATAATGTCAAGGCGATATATCCCGAGGGAATACATAATGCCCTTAAAGAGCACCTGACAGATGATGAGATTACGGTAAAAACCGTAACGCTCGATAATGTTGAGGATATTACCGACGAGCTGCTCAGCAATACCGATGTTCTTCTTTGGTGGGGGCATATTGCACACGATAAGGTGCCGGACGAGGTGGCAAAGCGTGTGCAAAACGCAGTGCTTTCGGGCATGGGTGCCGTATTCCTTCATTCTGCACACCATTCAAAGCCGTTCAAGCTGCTTATGGGCACACCCTGCTCGCTCGGCTGGCGGGAGGACGGCGACCGTGAGTATGTTTGGGTCTGCGACCCCTCACACCCGATAGCACAGGGTATTGACCGTTACATAAAATTAGAGCACGAGGAAACCTATGCCGAGCCTTTCAGCATACCCGAGCCCGATAAGCTTATATTTATAGGCAGCTATGAGGGCGGCGAGGTATTGCGCGCAGGCTGCTGCTACAGGCGCGGTTACGGAAAGGTTTTCTATTTCCAGCCGGGGCATGAAACCTTCCCGACTTACCACAACCCGCAGATAATTCGCGTTATTAAAAATGCAATTCATTGGGCTTACAACGATTATCGCAAGGAAATTGATTGCCCCAATATTAAAAAAATCGAGGAATGATACCCTTTATGAAAAAGAATTTTGCGGTTATAGGCTACGGCGGTCAGGGCGGCTGGCACACAAGGCAGATACTTGCGAGCGACGTTGCCGCACTTACCGGCATTTACGATATTGACCCGAAAAAAGCTGAGCTTGCCGAGAAAAACGGAATACATGCTTACGCTTCTTACGATGAAGTACTGGCAGATACGGCGGTTGACGCGGTTGTAATAGCCGTGCCGAACGATTGCCACAAGGAGCTTGTTATAAAAGCGCTTGAAAAGGGGAAAAACGTTATTTGCGAAAAGCCGGTTGAAATGTCGGTTGCAGCGCTTGATGAAATGCTTGCCGCCGCCGATAAATCGGGTAAATTCTTCACCGTTCACCAAAACAGACGGTGGGACGTTGACTTTCTTGCAATGAAGCAGATTGTAAATTCGGGTGAGATAGGCGAGCTTATAAACATTGAATCGAGAATACACGGTTCGCGCGGAATACCGAGCGACTGGCGCTGCCACAAGCCCTACGGCGGCGGTATGATACTCGACTGGGGCGTGCACCTTATCGACCAGATTTTGCAGATTATAAAGGAAAAAATAGTAAGCGTTTACTGCACGGTTACCAATATCACGACCGATGAGGTTGACGACGGCTTTAAGCTTACCCTTTATTTTGAAAGCGGAAAAACCGCCTATATTGAGGTAGGTACATATAACTTTATTGCAATGCCGCGCTTTTATTTGCAGTGCAAAAACGGCAGCGCAATTATTGAGGACTGGCAGAAAAAGGCACAGGTTGCGCGTATGAAGGCATGGAACGAAAAAGAAGTCCTGCCAGTGCAGACCGCCGCGGGAATTACCAAAACCATGGCGCCGCGCGATGAGATAACCCTTGATATGTACGAGGTTGACCGTCCGGTAAGCGATGTACACGATTTTTACCGCAATTTCTGCGCCGTGCTTGATAAAAAAGCAGAGCCTGCCATTAAGCATAGCGAGGTTCGCCGCGTTATGCAGGTTATGGAAGCGGCATTTGAGTCGTCCGATAAAAAGCAGCGCATTGAGGTTAATATTTAATGCTTAACCTTTCTGTAATAGGCACGAGTGGGATTACCGAAAAGTTTTTATCCGCCGTGCGTAAAACAGGACGCTATAAATTCAGGACCGTTTATTCGCGTACCGCCGAAAAGGGCAGAGCATTTGCCGAAAAGCAGGGCTTTGAGGGCTTTTGCACCGATATAAACGCATTGGCGAAGGACAGCGCGACTAATGCTGTGTATATAGCCTCGCCGAACTCCTGCCACTTTGCGCAAAGCAAGCTTTTTTTGCAAAACGAAAAGCACGTTTTCTGCGAAAAGCCTATTGTGACAAAGGCGGCGGAATATGATGAGCTTTTGTCCTTTGCCGATAAAAGCGGACTCATTTACGCCGAGGCGATTATGAGCCGCCACTATAAAGGGCGGAAAAAGCTCTTTAAGGGGCTTTCGCAAATCGGAAATATTTCGGCTGCGAGAATAAATTTTTGTCAGCGCTCAAGCAGATATGACGCTTTTATGGCGGGCGAACATATGAATATTTTCGATATGTCGCTCTGTGCGGGAACGCTTATGGATTTAGGCGTTTACTGTGTGTATGCGGCGGTTGATATGTTCGGTATGCCGAAAAATATTAAAGCCTGCGCCTCGTTTTTTGAAAATGGCGCGGATAAATCGGGCTCCGCAATTTTTGAGTACGATGGGTTTACCGCAGTGCTGACTTACAGCAAGGCGGGGCAATCCGACGTAAAATCCGAAATAGTGGGGGACAGCGGCGTTTTAAAAATCGGCTCTGTTTCGCAATACGGTGATATTTCACTTGTAAAGGGCGGCGCCGAAACAATTCTTTCGGAAATGCCTGCCCGCGATGAGATAATGGGCGACGAGGCAATTAAATTTGCCGATTACATTGAAAGCAGAGAAGAATTTTACGGCGATTACCGCACGGTATCGGCTCTTACGCACAATGTCCATACCTGTATGGACTTAATAAAGCAAAGCGCGAACATTAAATATCCGGAAAGGAAGATAAATCTATGAAATTAGGCATTGTAAGCGCAATTTACGACGGCTTTACCTTTGAAGAAGCCGTTGAAAACGCCGTAAAGAACGGCTGTGAGTGTATGGAAGTTGCCTGCTGGCCGCAGGGCAAGGCGGAAAGAAGATATGCGGGAGTCAGCCACATTGACGTGGATAATATGTCCCCCGAGTATATCGCCTATATAAAGGATTTCTGCGCGAAAAAGGGTATTGAAATTTCCTCTCTCGCATTTTACCCAAACACTATGGACGGCGACCTCAGTAAACGCGAGGCAAACATTGCTCACCTTAAAAAGGTAATAAATATGAGCGCGCTTTTGGGCGTTAATATGGTTACTACCTTTATAGGCAGGGATCAGACAAAGACGGTGGAGGAAAACCTTGAATTATTTAAGGAAATTTGGCCGCCGATAATAAAGCTTGCCGAGGAAAAGGGCGTTAAGGTTGCAATTGAAAACTGCCCCATGCTTTTCGGCGCGGATCAGTGGCCGGGCGGGCAGAACCTGTTTACCACACCGAGGCTTTGGCGCAAAATGTTTGAACTGCTGCCCAGCGATAATTTCGGCATAAACTATGACCCGAGCCACTTTATTTGGCAGCAGATCGACTACATAAAGCCACTTTATGAGTTCAGGGATAAAATATTCCATGTTCATTTTAAGGATATCAAGCTGTTTAAGGATAAGCTTGACGACGTGGGTATAATGGGCTATCCGCTTGATTTCATGAGCCCGAAGCTGCCGGGACTCGGTGATGTTGACTGGGGCAAATATGTTTCAGCCCTTACCGATATAGGCTATGACGGCTATGCTTGCATTGAGGTTGAGGATAAAGCCTTTGAAGGCTCAAAGCAGCGCGTTATGGATTCCGTCGCGTTAAGCTGCCGCTATATGCGTCAGTTTGTAATATAAATTCGGCACAAGCCTGAATATAACATTTTTTGGAGGAATAAAAAATGGCACTTGACATGAACAATTTCACAAGCAACCAAAACGAACAGGGCGAGGTCAAAAGCGACCGCAAGCTGCGTATCGGTATAATCGGTACGGGCGGAATTGCAGGCTCACACATTGCAAGCTACAAAAAGCAGCCCGATGTTGAGGTAGTAGCCGGCGCCGATCTTATCCCCGGAAAGGCTGAAAAGTTTTTCAAGGATAACGAGGTAGAGGCTAAAGCCTTCACCGATTACAAGGAAATGATTGACACCATGAACCTTGACGCGGTAAGCGTTTGCACCTACAACCGCACCCATGCGGAGTGTACCATTTACGCGCTTGAACACGGTCTTCCGGTGCTTCTTGAAAAACCGATGACGGTTACTCTTGATGAGGCTATCGCTATCCGCGAGGCAGAAAAGAAGAGCGGCAAAATTGTTTCCGTAGGCTTCCAGCCCCGTTTTGACGCTAATATGCAGATGATCAAGAAGATAGTTCAGTCGGGCGAGCTCGGCAGAATTTACTATGTTCAGACAGGCGGCGGCCGCAGACACGGTATTCCGGTAAGCTGGTCTGAAACCTTTATTGAGAACGATAAGGCGGGTCTCGGCGCTCTCGGCGATATCGGCTGCTACTCAATCGACCTTGTTATGAACGCTCTCGGCAATCCGAAGCCCTTAACCGTTACCGGTACCGCTACCGATTATTTCGGCACCACACCCGAGGCTTATTCTCAGGTAGGCAAGCCCGAGTGCGCTAAGAAGTTCAGCGTTGACGATTTCGCTTCCGCTTATATCCGTCTTGAGGGCGGCATAATCCTCGACTTCCGTATTGCGTGGTATATGCATCTTGACACTCCCGGAGACACCATCATTATGGGTACAAAGGGCTCTCTCCGTATTCCGTCAACCGATTGCTGGAACGGCTCCTTCAATAAGCCTATGACCATTTATCATGATGTTGCAGGTGAGCCTGTTGAGACCGTTGTACCGCTGCTGCCTGCAACGACCGATCTGTTTGACCGCAAGATTCGCTCCTTCCTCAATGCTGTCATCACTGGCGGCGAGGCTCCTGTTCCGACCAGCCAGATCATCTACAACCAGGCTATACTTGACGGTATTCAGCGTTCAAGCGATTGCGGCCACGAAGTAGAAATTGAAATTCCGGAAGTTTAATTAAAATAAATCGGGTTGACTTTCAATTTATTAAGGAGTAATTGTTATGTATAATTTTCCTATTGCGTTACAGCTTTATTCAGTAAGGGACGATATGGAGGCAGATTTTGCCGGCACTCTTAAAAAGGTTAAGTCCTTCGGGTATGACGGCGTTGAGTTTGCGGGCCTTTTCGGTCACACCGCCGAGGAAGTAAAGAAAATGTGCGAGGACGCAGGTCTCACCCCCATTTCCGCACACGTTCCCTATGACGAGCTTAAAAAGGGCGACGAAACCTTTAAGACCTACGCCGAAATAGGCTGCAAGTATATCGTTATTCCGTGGATAAATTCGGAATATCTTGCAGGCGGCGAGAAAAACGCCGAGTTTTATGAGAATGTTAAAAAGTTCGGCGAGCTTGCAAATAAGCACGGTATGAAGCTTTGCTACCACAACCACGATTTTGAATTTGAAAAGGTTGACGGCGAGTATAAGCTTGACCTGCTCTATAAGGCGATTTCACCCGAGCTTTTATCAACACAGCTTGATACCTGCTGGGTAAATGTAGGCGGCGAAAATCCGGCTGAATTTGTCCGCAAGTACAACGGCAGAATTGAAATCGTCCACTTAAAGGATTTTGCAGGTACTAAGGGCGGCAATATGTACGCGCTTATCGGCAATGACGAAAGCAGCAAAAAGGAAGCCTCGGGCACCTTTGAGTTCCGTCCGGTAGGCTCGGGTCTTCAGAATTTCCCGGCAATTCTCGAAGCATGCAAGGATGTTAACGCTAAATGGGTAGTGGTTGAGCAGGATCAGCCCAGTATGGGTAAAACTCCGCTTGAGTGCGCCGAAACCAGCATTAACTATTTAAAGACGATTTATTAAGGTGTATATAGTCCGACCCTCCGCAGCATACCGTACGGTATGCTGCGGAGGGTCATGTGATTTCGGCTTATTTGAACGGTAATGAGCTGTCATTTGCTTACGATTCGGCAAACAGGCTTATTTCCGCCGGTCAAAACAGCTACACCTATAATGTTGAGAATGTTCGCGTCCGTAACCTTTGCGGTGAAAGCGAAACAACCTATGCGTATAATACAAACGGCAGATTAAGTCAGCTTTTGGTTAAGACGACAGACGGTGTTATAATGACTATCGAATGTAGAAATAACACAAGTTTGCGTTATTTCTACGCCAAATTAAAGATTTGGCATCAAATTTTCTTTGAAAATTTGTCTATATTCATTGCAATGAAATTGATACAAAATCGCAGAGCAATTTTGTATAGCCGATTTTATCGGCTTGTCGAAAACTCGAAAAGTTTTCGACATTCAATTATCATTATAACAAAGTATGTTTACGGTATCGGACTTATAGGCTAAGAAACAAGCGGCAGCTTTAAAACCTATCACTTTGATTACCGAGGCAGTACGGCAGCTATCACAGATATTAACGGAAATGTAACAAATATTAAAATAGAGGTATTAGATTGATATGTTGAAAGAGATATATTTTAAATCAAAGTCGCTTATTAAACGATATTATAATATTTTGGCTTTGCCCGCCTTTTTGTTAATGATGCTTAATGCTGTAACTGTTGCAATAATCGAATATGCAGGATATGAAAATGTATGGAATAAAATAAATACTTTGTTTAAAGGCTTATTGCTGTTTATTTATTTTATAGTTAAAATAGTGCTGATTCCGCTTGTTTCGGCAGTGCTTTATAAGGTGGTTGTTGCCATTCAAGATGAAAAAGGATATAATATCAGATCGGGAATAAATAATTTTTTGAATTTTGAAAATATTAAGAAAATCTTTCTTATAAATTTTATTCCGACCGTTGTTAATCTATTTGCATACAGCAGTAGTATTAACTTTTTAAACGTATTCAATTTTAGGCTTGCAGCAGGAGAATTTTCAATTATATTTAAGTTGATTTCGCTTTTAGTTTCATATAAGTTTATGGCGTGCAACTATTATTTTGCGATGAAGCAATCCAGTGTAAAAGATACAATTGCGTTTTCTTTTAAAGCCATGAAGTGGAAAAAAATACTCAGTGTAATAAAGCTATCAATTATATTTTTACCATGGATTGCCCTTGATTGCATAATATATTTTATATTACCGATTATAGCATCCGCTTTAAGCGGTAATTATATGTCTCAAACGGTGTATACCGTTTTAGGTGAATACACAATTCCATTGGTATCATATTCATTATCTAATGTTCTAAACTGCTTTTGGTTTGGTTTAGGGTTTTATGTGTATCCTTATGCGTTCGTGGTTTCAACTGTTTTTTTAAAAGAAATATGTGATTCTTACAACACCTGAAAATGTTTCCTCTTTTATATTTGAGGAAAATATTTTAAGTGTTTAAAAGGCTACCTATGTAAGTGATTGCGACAATATTGAACCGCAATCACTTATGGCAGTGTAACGGTTACGGTTTATGACAGCGCGCAGAGGGTAACCTCCACGGTTGAGAAAAATCCGTCAGGTGCAGTAATTGTAGGTTATGAGTATACTTACGATAATTTGGGAAGAATTTTATCCGAAATACATCTTGCAAAAAACATAAAATACGATTATACTTATGATAGTCTGTCACGTGTAACAAAGCGTACCCTTACTAATCTTTCGGATAATACAACATCCGAGGAAGTATACGCTTATAATAACGCAGGCAACATTACATCCTGCACGGTAAGCAGCGGTTCAAATATCTTTGTTTACGATCAAAACAACCGTTTAATATAGTCCGCCCCTCCGCAGCATACCGTACAGTATGCTGCGGAGGGGCTTTTTGTCAATTACCGTAGTTTTATAAAAAACGCTTCAGTGAATCAATTTCCGCCTGAGTCGTTTCGGGGGTATTTCTTAAAGGGAAGGTTAAATTCATGCTGTCATATTTGGAAACGCAAAGACTTCTGAACGGCAAAAGCTCGATTTCCTTAACGCAGTCATAAGGCGAAACGAGGGCCTTGAGCTTTTTTATGCTTTCCTCACTGTCGTTCAGACCTTTAATTATTACCTGCCTTATCCGTGTGGGGATATTTTTTTTATTAAGCTGCTTTAAAAACTCCATCGGCTGCGAAAGTCCGCAGCCGACATATTTTTTATATTGCTCATCGGCGGTATATTTAATATCGAGCAGACAGTAATCGGTGAAATCCAATACGCTGTCGGCATTGCTTATGCACCCGCTTGTATCAAGGCATGTGTTTATTTCGTATGCATGGCACAGCTTAAATATTTCTGCCGTAAATTCGGGCTGCAAAAGCGGCTCCCCGCCTGAAACGGTTATTCCGCCCGTTTCGCCGAAATACTCCTTATATTTAAGCGCGCGTTCGGCCACCTGCTCCGCCGTGTAGATTTTGCCGCCGTTAACACTCCATGTTTCGGGATTGTGGCAGCAGGCGCAGCGAAGGGGACAGCCCTGTGTGAACACGACAAAGCGAACACCGGGACCGTCAAGCGTGCCCATGCTTTGAAAGGAGCTGATTCTTCCGATTACCTCCGCCATTATTACATAGCCTCGTGGAAGGTGCGGCTTATTACCTCACGCTGCTGCTCGCGGGAAAGCTTGTGGAAGTTTACCGCATAGCCCGAAACGCGTATCGTAAGGTTGGGGTATGCCGAGGGGTCGTTATACGCTTCAATAAGGGTTTGCCTGTTCAATACATTAACATTGATATGGTGCGCCTTTTTGGCAAAATAGCCGTCCAATACCGCTACCAGATTCTTAACGCGTTCTTCGCCGGTTCTGCCGAGAGCCTCGGGGGTTATTGAAAATGTATTGGAAATACCGTCGCGGCAATCGTCATAGGAGAGCTTTGCTACCGAATTAAGCGACGCCAAAGCACCGTTTTCCTCGCGGTTGTGCATCGGGTTTGCGCCCGGTGCGAACGGAGTGCCCGCTTTTCTGCCGTCGGGAGTAGCGCCGGTATGCTTGCCGTACATAACATTTGAAGTGATGGTAAGCACCGAAAGTGTATGCTCCGCATTGCGGTAGGTGGGCGTTTTGCGAAGCTCGGTTATAACCGAATGCGTAAGCTCCTTCGCAATCATATCAACGCGGTCGTCATCGTTGCCGAATTTCGGGAAATCACCCTCGGTCTTAAAATCGGTTATATAGCCGTTTTCGTCCCTTATCGGCGTAACGCGGGCGTATTTGATTGCCGAAAATGAGTCGGTTATAACCGAGAGCCCGGCAATACCGAACGCCATAAAGCGGTGCACGGCGGTATCGTGCAAGGCCATTTGCGCCTTTTCATAGGCATATTTGTCATGCATATAATGAATGACGTTCATGGTGTTGACATAAAGGTTTAAAAGCCATGCGGCGTATTCGTTAAACCTTTCGTAAACCTTATCGAATGAAAGCACCTCGTCCTCAAACGGCTTCATCTGCGGGCCGACATTGATTCCGCTTGAGGTGTCATAACCGCCGTTGAGCGATAACAGCAGCAGCTTTGCGAGATTGCAGCGCGCGCCGAAGAACTGCATTTGCTTGCCGATCTTCATGGCGGAAACGCAGCAGGCGATTGCATAATCGTCACCGTAGATCGGGCGCATAATGTCATCGTTTTCGTACTGTATCGAATCGGTATCGCACGAGACCTTGGCGCAGAAGCGCTTGAAGCCCTCGGGCAGCTTTTGCGACCAAAGCACGGTAAGGTTGGGCTCGGGGGAGGAGCCGAGCGTATACAGTGTGTTGAGCATGCGGAAGCTGTTCTTGGTAACGAGGGTTCTGCCGTCCTCGCCCATGCCGCCGACGCTTTCGGTTATCCACATGGGGTCACCGCCGAAAAGCTCATTATATTCGGGTGTGCGCAAATGCCGCGCAATGCGAAGCTTCATTACAAAGTCGTCTATAAGCTCCTGCGCCTGGCGCTCGGTCAGCTGATTGCTTTTCAGGTCACGCTCAATGAAAATATCAAGAAAAGTGCTGACCCTTCCGAGTGACATTGCCGCGCCGTTCTGCTCCTTTATTGCGGCAAGATAGGCAAAATAAGTCCACTGAACGGCTTCGCGCGTATTACCTGCGGGCGCGCTTATATCAAAGCCGTAGCTTTCCGCCATTTTTTTAATATCGGAAAGCGCCGATATCTGATTTGAAAGCTCTTCGGATAAACGGATATGCTCCTCATCAAAATTAACGCCCGAAAGAGCCGCCTTGTCCTTTTTCTTTTCCTCAATCAGTCTGTCAATTCCGTAAAGCGCAACGCGGCGGTAATCGCCGATGATCCTGCCTCTGCCGTAGGCGTCGGGCAGACCCGTGATAAGGTGCGAGTGGCGCGCCTTGCGCATTTCATCGGTATATGCCTTGAAAACACCGTCGTTATGCGTTGTACGGTATTTGAATTTCTTTTCTATTTCATCGCTTAATTTATAGCCGTACGCTTCGCAGGCGCCGCGCGCCATACGAATGCCGCCGAAGGGATTAACGCCCCTCTTGAGCGGGCGGTTGGTCTGCATGCCTACGATTATTTCGCTGTCCTTTTCGATATATCCCGGGGCGTAAGCGGTAACGGTAGATATTGTTTCAGTATCGACATCAAGCACGCCGCCGAACTGCTTTTCAACCTCGAAAAGGGTATTTACCCGTTTCATAAGCTCCTTTGTACGCTTTGTTGCAGTGCTTAAAAAGCTGTCGTCACCCTTATATTCGCAATAATTCTTTTGAATAAAATCGCGAACATCGATTTCCTCCTGCCATGCACCGCCTGTAAAGCCTTCCCAATTTTTATGCGTCATTTGTATCATACCACCTTTGCTTTAGACAGGTATAATAATACAATATATTGTGTCCCATGTCAACAGGAAATGCTACATTTTGCTGCTGTATGTATGAATCAACACATTATATCCAGTTTTTTGCGAATTGATTGTGGAATACTGTTATCTGCTGCTTTGCAAGAGCCGGAGGGGTATTGCTTTTATGATGGAATTTATTAAAAAGGATACCGGGGGATGAGACGAATAATTTTACGCTGCAGCTTTCTCATTTTATCTCTTTACCATAACTATTAACAAAGAGCCTATTTTTACCAGTCATTGCCTTCCGGATTTTGTTCTTCCTCCTCTTCTTGTCGATATTCGCTGTCGTCCCAATTATTAGTGTATTTGCCTGTGGTGTAGCTGAATCCGTCACGGTCTATATCCTCATAATCGCCGGTTTCATAATTAAAGCACCATTTAGACATTCTTTTCGTCCTCCTCAATAACATATTTAAGCATTTTCAAAGCCGAAAGTTTTTTTGCTTCTTTTTTTGACATTGATTTCGATGAAAAAGATTTATCATATTCTTTTATCCTGCATCTGCTTCTCCAAATAGGATTACCGTTATCATCGTGCGCTTCTTCAAATTCGTATGTGGGTATGGAAAAATAGTCTCTGCGTGCAAGAATTTCAAGCTGGTTTATAGCGTCATCCTTGTTCGGCTCGTCAATTTCATCCCGCATTGTCATATATTGAATATATCCGTTTTTTTCCAAATACTCATAAGCAAATTTGCAGACATTCATTCTTGCCTCGCTTTTTGAGGCACCGAAACCGCAAAAAACCGGTAAATCGTCCAAAAGCTTTAATTCACAATGATACTTTAACCTTGAATAATTATATTCGAGCGGAAAACTTTGATATATTACATTATCCTCTTTCATATACCATGTGGAAGTGTACGGTTTTTCCTTAAACCAAAACCAAGGAAGCACATGATTTACATCTCTTTCCCAATCGTAAATCATTCTGACATAGTTATCTTCAATATCGTTTTCGATAAAATTTTCAGGTATCAACATTGCCTCAACAACCGATTGAATTACAGGAAAATCCCATCCGCTGTCTATTGTTACTGCCCCTAAAATTGCCTCGAAAAGATCCTCTTTTACAGATTTTTCGCTTGAAACATTGTTTTTAATATCACTGTTTCCCATGAGCAGCAGTTTCGCAAATCCAAGTTCATCTATTCTGTGAGCAAGAGTCTTTTTCTCAACCATACGGCTTTTCAGCTTTGTAAGCTCACCCTCTGAATAATCGCAGATAAATTCATTTGCGCCATCACATTTATCCAATCCCTTTTGGCGACGCATTTCTTTTTCAAAATATGAGAGCTTTGTTCCGTCTGCCGGTTCGCCGTTTTTCATCTTGCCGAATTTAGCGGTCAAAATTTTTATAACCGCCAAATCAAGTGCTTTATCTCCGATAAATTCGAGAATCTCATTGTTTTCGCCGCCGTTTTCTTCCGAATAAGAGCGGCGAGTAAATGCTTGGTTCAGCAGATCAATATTTTTGAAGGTGTATCCTATTTGACCTTGAACCATTTTAAATCCTAAATCTCTGTCCATAATAAACAATCCTTTTAGTAAATAAATTACCAAAAGGCATAATAAAGGTCCGACAGATACACTTCTCCCGTACGCGAAGAAGCCTTGTCAGACCTAATAGATTAAATTTGATTCTTTGTTTTCGTTTGTTTACCCGGGTTCACTTGCATGAACGAGAATAAACACAGGAATACAATGTCTTAAATTTAACTTATTATGCCTCAAAGCATTTATAGTATATCATAATAATTTCGCTATGTCAATAAAAATGTAGAAAAATCCGTAAATTGTCTGCGTTGTAAAGAGATATGACCTATTTCCTTTAAAAAAAAAGAAAATGGATGGTATTATGTTTTCATCCGCCCTGAAACGAGCCTTAGGCGAAGTGAAAGGCGGATGAAAAATTGAAGACTTCTTTAGATATTGTGTAAACCTCTGAGACCTGAAATCCGTATTTAAAGAAATGGTTGGAGGGGTTCTCGAAAACGGACTTGAAGCATAGCTTGACGATAGGCAAGCGAAAATAATCCGAACCCGCCAAAAACGGCGCATTTTCGGCTTATTTCCATTTGTCGTCTTTATAAGGCGAGTCGGCTATACCAAGTACGATTACCGGAAGAAAGGCACCGATAACAGCCGAAACGGTCATAGCGTAAAGACCGTTAAAACAAGTGTGGGCGAAGTGGAAACGGCCGTTCCGCGAGCCAGAAAATCCGAATTTGAACCGCAGAGCATCAGAAAAAACACAACATCAATAAGCCGGGATATTGAAGAAAAGATCTTTGCAATGTCCGCTGTGAGGGCAGAATTGTAAATAAAGCCGTATATATAGCAATCGGTAAGAAGGCTGATTTACACCATGAATTCCATTGAAAATTTTAACATGCAGCTGCGGAAGGTCTCAAAAAACAGGTCGGTATTTCCGAACGATGACAGCCTGCTCAGCTAAGGCAGACATTACAAGAAGGGACCGGCAGGCGCAGGTATCGGGTGAGATTCATTCTCAGTTTGAGATTTTCTTTGCCGACAGGTTGCGAAGCAGCAGAAATTCACAGCCATGTAAAGGGTAAAATGAACGCCTGCCGCAGCAGCCGCCTTTTACACGCCATTCATTTTTTGATTTTTTATACCGTACTTTGGACTTTATACATAATTTGAAGAAGCACCTACATAACCTTTCTTATCCAATGGTACTTATCCGCTATCCGTATTGCGTTTTTAAACCATATACATGCGGTATCATAATAAGTCCGCCACATATCCAAAACAAAATATTTCACCTTTTCCCGCTCTTCCTTTGGATATTTACAGAAATATGTTGTTAAATACGGTTTGTATCTTTCGGGAAGTATATCTAAAACAATCTTGTTTTCGGCGCACAGGCGTCAATGTTCGGCATAATTACAGCAAAGGAAATGATAAAATTTTTCAGGATAATGTTTTATAAAACACTATAAAGATAAATTAAGACACATAACCCGCAAAATTCAGACATTGTTATAATCCACAAAATATTGTAAAATATAATCGAAAGATAATACAGATTATGCAACACTGTATATCTGGCTGTGCGAAATAAAATACGAAAGGGTTATGGTTTATGAAAAAAGCTTTTACCGGGTTTCTGAGTTGTTTCTTTGCACTATCTGCTATTTTCACTTCGCTTGTTTTTGCGCCTGTCTCCGCAGAGGGCAGCGGCGGCGTAAAATTCGGGGTCATGAGCGACCTTCATTTTCATGACGGTACTACCGGAATAGACAGTAATATTTATACCATGCTGAATTACTACAAGGAACAGAATGTTGACGCGATACTTGTTTTGGGTGATGTGGCGAACAGTGCCAAGGAAACCCAGTTTGCCAAATTCACAACCGCATGGGATTCTGTATTTACCGATGCGGAATCGGCACCGAAGCGGCTTGTGATTATGGGCAACCACGAATTTGAAAATGCCTATTATAAGCGGGAAACTGTGGCAGACGCGCAGCAGAGGTATATGACCGCTTACGGATACGATACGCTTAATTTCAACGTTAAAGTGAACGGTTACCATTTTATAGGCATTAACAGCGAAAGCGCTGCAATTGACGGAAGATATACCGAAACCACCGTTTCATGGCTTAAAGCGCAGCTTGACGCAGCAGCGGCGGAAGACCCCGACGCACCTATATTTGTGGGTTGTCATCAGCCGATATTTGAAACTACCTACGGCAGCGGTCACGGCGCGGGCAATACAAAGCTTTTAAAGGAGCTGTTTAAAAATTATCCGCAAGTGGTATATTTCAGCGGTCATTCACACAGACCCTGCGAAAACGAACGCTGCATTTGGCAGGGAGAATTTACCTGTATAGACTGCACCTCAATGCAGTACGTTTCGTTAGAGCCGGATGTAAACCCGAGCGACGCTTATCAGGCACAGGGCAGTCTTCTTGTGAATGTAGACGAAAGCGCGGGGAAAATAACCGTAAACCGTAAACGTATAAATAACGATGTATCCCCGAAAACGGTAAAGGATGCAAAAGCACCTTGGGTATTAAGCCTTCCGCTTAGTACAGAAAGCTTTGTATATACCGACGCGCGAAGAAACGACAGAACCGCCCCGGTATTTCCCGAAAATGCGGGAATAACCGTCAGCAACATCAGTGCCGATTCTGCCGGGATAGCTTTTCCGTCGGCTGCTCACAACGACTATGTTCACAGCTATAATGTAACCTTAACAAACAATAAAACAGGCAGCTGCGATTTCAGCGAGACGTATATAACCGATTATTATATTGACATAAACAATATGAAGCCGCAGCAAAGCTTTACGGTTTCCGGACTTTCGGTCAATACCGAATATACGGTTTCGGTTAAGGCAGCGGAGTCGTTCGGACTGGAAAGCGAACCCTTAACGGCAAGCTTTACGACCGAGGCGTTTGACGGTGTTTTCTCGGGCTACACCGAGACATACAGCTACACTACTTCAAACGGCGAGCACCCGACCCTGTTTAACGAAACCGAGGGAGTAACCTTCTCCTCAGATAATATGGAAAAGACCTACGATATATTCGGTGAAAAATATATATTTGCGGCGCAAAGAACGGACGGAAGTAAAACCGGTGTTTTACGTTATGATTTTGCGGATAAATATATAACAAAATTTAACGCCGCTCTTTATTTAATGGACGCGTTTGTGCAGAATTATTCCTGTGATTACCTTATAAAGCTTGAGGCATTGACAGATGGCTCGGACTTATTTACCGAAGTGCCGCTTACGATAAACAGCAGGGAAACTGTAATCGGCAAAGAAGGTTATTCAAGAGCTTTGGTTTCAAATGTTTCCGCATTCCCCGATAAAACTACGGCAATCCGCATTACATTGGCGCCCCATGCCGCAGATAATTTTGCCGCAGGCGGGGTGGGCTATACTTTAAGACTTGACGAGATAAGCGCTGAGCTTGTTTCCGCAAAGGTTATGATTGATGAGCTTGACACTCTTGAAAAAACGTCTGAAAACAGCAATGTAAAGACCCGCAGCGAAACCTTCGGTGCAAACACATATCACGGAGTTACCAAGGATGCGAATGACGCCGCAGGGGTTATTCGTTACGCGGCGCAAAGCGGGAAGGAAATCACCTCGGTTTATATGGAAATGCTTATTATGGACGCATTTTTCAAGGATATAAAGGACAGTGTATCGTTAACCGCCGTTTCGGGCGATACCCTCACACCGCTTGCGTTTGATTTTACAAAATGCAACATTGTAAATGATAACGGAGCGTACAGCGTTTACCGCTATAAGCTGCTTTGTAATAATCTGCCTTTCAATACCGATGCGGTTATAATAACCCTTGACCCCAACGGTAAAAATTACACCAATTATACGGCTATAATCGATAAGGTCTATGTTTTCAACGATGTATACACCACCGGCGACGCCAACGGTGACGGCGTATTAAATATATTGGATTTTGTATATTTAAAAAAGACCGCTGCGGAAGCAGCCGATAAGAAAATACCGGCATGCGACTTTAATCATGACGGTAAGCTTGACGGAAACGATCTTATCAATATGCGTAAAAAGCTCTTAAAAACAGCATAATAAATATCCGAACAGGCTGCCGCCCTTTACAACAGCGGCAGTCTGTTTTTGCTTAAAAAAGCAAAAACAGACAACATTATTAGGTCAATGAATATACTAAAAAACTGCAATATAATAAAAAAATGGTGTTTTTAGACTAATAAAAATAAATTATGACACAAATATACTAAAAATAAAACCATTTAAAAAATTTAAAAACCGTGTATAATATAAATATAGAAAAATCTGATTCGGAAAGGAATTTCTTTATGAAAGCTCTGTTAAAGTTGTTTACGGTTATTGTGTGTGTAATTTCGGTATTTGCCGTACCGTGTATTACCGCAAACGCCGAAGTCGGCGAATTTAAGGATACATTAGAGGATAATTACCCGCTTTGCTTTGAAAAATCGGATAAAATGCGTTACGAAAAGAACAAGGATACAGGCGAGACCTTTTACGAAAAGTATTCCGAAAACGGGGATGTCGGCGGAACGGAATATGTGGTTTACAAAATGGACGACGATATAATTTCGTTTAAAATAGACTGTATGCACGTAAACGGTTTGGGCGACGCTGATACCGATATAAGCGTTTTCGTTTCCGAAAACAACAGGGATTGGAAACAGGTTAAGATCAAAACCACACCGCAGACATTTGACGAAAACCTTTACATAAATGAGGAAATGGCGTATTGGATGATGTCTTCGGTTACAAACCGCGATAAAATAGAACCGGGCTGTAAGTTTATAAAAATACAGATAAACCCTTTCACCGTAAAGGACAGCTGCGTTTGGAACACCGTGCTTAATACCGTAACGGTCAAATACGGCACAGAAGAAGCGTCAGAGTCCGAAAAGGAAGAAAGCACGGATACAAACGGCTCATCAAGCGGCAGTACACAGTCCGATACCGATAAGCCGCAATCGGAAAGCGGCAAAAATACCGTGACCGTGCTTATTGCTGCGGGGTCTGCGGCAGTGGCGGCGGCAGCAGTCGTGTGTGCCGTGCTTATTGTGAAAAGCAAAAAGAAAAAATAATTAAGGGGCTGAGCGCTGAATGCAGGTGCAGGGAAGGCAGTTTCATTTTGATAAGCTTTTTAAAGATAATACTGAGGGAACGGCGGTTAATTTTTCCGGCATAACGCTTTACCAGCTCGGTGATCTGAGCTGTCTTTCGGGTTATCAGGTCCCGCTGCATAAGCAGTGGTGTCACGAAATAAGCTATGTTATAAGCGGCGAGGGGCTTTTTACCACAAACAACGAAACCGAGCTTTTAATGGAGGGCTACGTTCATTTTTCGCCCGCAGGCTCTATGCATGCAATTCAGACCACCGGTTCAGACCTGCGGTACGGCTATATCGGCTTTGATTTTGACAGCACCACCCATGACGCGGATATAGTGGCGCTTAAAAGATTTTATGAAAGCACAAAGGTTTTTTCCGCAGGAAACTGCCGTGAGCTTTTAGCGCCGCTCACCAAAAATCTTGATGAGATATATAACAGGGGCGAATTCTATAATTCCATGGTGGCGGCATATATCAAGCAGATGCTTATTACGGTTTACCGCGCTTTTACGCAAACCAAAACGCCTACTTATTTCAATGTTATAAACCCCGATTCATCCTCGCGCGCATTTTCAACAGCGGCAAACTACATTGCAGAGCATATTTACGAAAAAATAAAAATCGGGCAGATGTGCGAGGAGTTGGGCTACACGCCATCGTACATATCCAATACGTTCAAAAAGGCGACCGGGCTTACCGTGCAGAAATATATAAATAATCTTAAAATGCAAAAGGCAATAGAAATGATGCAGTACGGTAAAATAAGCGAGACAAAGGCGGCGCTGAAGCTCGGTTACTCGGATCTTCAGACCTTCAATAAGGCGTTCAGGCGTACAATGGGCTGTTCTCCCGTGACATTTATTAACGAACAGGCACAAGAACCTCAGTCGGATGGGAAGTAGCGCTATGAAAAAGAAAAAAGTATTTTTAAAAGCTCTTTCGGTTTTGCTGGCGGTTATTACCGCAGGCGCGGCACTGTATTCAAACGGCGCGGCGGCAGAGAGTAAAGAGGGGGCAGCGCTCTTTGCGGAAGACTCCTATTACCGATATATGCTGAAAAACGAAAATACGGTTTATGCCGACGGCGAGTGCCGCGGCGTTCTTTCCGCGGCGGTAAACGCTGAAGCCGTCACACCGGGCGAAAACACGGGTCTTGCGGTTTCGGAGGGCGGATATGTGGAATACACGCTTGATATTCCGAAAACCGCGCTTTATTATATATCGCTTAAATATTCCTACCTTACCGATACCTCTAAGGTGAACGAGCTTGCGTTTTCGTTTGAGCTCAACGGCGAAAAGCCCTTTGAGGAGGCGGGCTCCTGCACCCTCAGGAGAGTATGGGAAAACGACGGCGATATGAAAACCGACGGTCTCGGTAACGACCTTATACAAAAGCAAAAGCAGGTTGCGGTGTGGCAGGAGTGCGGAATAACCGATTATTCGGGATACAGCACTTCACCGTTTATTGTAAAGCTTGAAAGCGGTAAAAATGTGCTGCGCTTTAACGCGCTTTCGGACGGTATAATTTTCGGCGATCTGCGCCTTTTGCCGCCGCAAAATCTTAAAAATAAAAACGAAGCGATAAAAAATTATGCGGAACAGGGAAAGGAAATAATAAAGGACGATACTTTTATTTACATAGAGGCGGAGGACGCGGCTTATAAATCGGACAGAACGCTCTACCCGGTTTACGACCGTTCAAATTCCGCAACCAGTCCGAACAGTCCATATGCTTTGAAACGCAATATAATTGGCGGCGCGGGCTGGTCAAAGCCCGGGATGTATATAACCTACACGGTGAACGCCCCGCGGGACGGACTTTATTTCCTTACTCTTAAATACAGGCAAAACACCGAGATAGGTATGTCTGTACTGCGAAATATTTATATTAACGGCGAAATACCATATAAAGAGCTTTCCTCGGTAAGCTTTCCCTATTCTTCCGGGTGGAGAAATAAAACGGTTGCCGATGAAAACGGCGGCGTCTGCCTAATACCGCTTAAAAAAGGCAAGAATACCGTAAGCCTTGAAGTTACGGCGGACGGCTTTGCCGAGGCTCTTAACCGTGTGGACGCGGTAAGCCGCGAAATGAACACCCTTTACAGAAGAATAATAATGATTACAAGCACAAGCCCCGATTTGTACAGAGACTACTACCTCGAACGTGAAATACCCGATATAGGGGAAAGGTTTTCCGCTCTTTCCTCGGCTTTGACAAGCGCGGCGGAAATGTATGAAAAGGCAAACGGCGGTAAAACAGGCGGATCTTCGGGGCTTAAGCGCGCGGCGGAGCAGCTGGGCGAGTTTGCAAAAAAACCGTCGGAAATTCCGGCGCGGCTTTCCTCATTCAGAAGTAATATATCGCTACTTTCGGATTTTGCGGTCTCCGCAAAAAATCAGCCTATGGAGCTTGATTACCTTATATTTCACGGAGAGGGCTATCGGCTGCCGTCGGCTAAGGGAAATATTATAAGCAACGCAGTGTTTTCTTTTAAAAGATTTATTTCCGCATTTTCCGATGATTACGACTCAATGAGCGAGTATGACGACGCAGAGGCGGTTAACGTATGGCTGAACGACGGACGCGACCAGGCGCAGATACTTAAAAATCTTATATCGGATTTTACCGAAGAAACCAAAATACCCGTAAACGTTAATTTAGTGCAGGGCGGGCTTACGGAATCGGCGCTCACGGGGAATAACCCCGATGTGGCGGTAGGCGTATCGCGCGGACAGCCGATAAATCTTGCAAGCCGCAATGCGCTTGAAGACCTTAAAGGATATAAAGGCTTTGACGAAACGGCGAAACGCTTTACGGACGACGCGCTTGTGCCCTACACCCGAAAAAACGGAGTGTATGCGCTGCCGCTTACGCAGGTATATCTTGTAATGTTTGTGCGGACGGACATACTGAACGAGCTTAAAATATCCGTACCGCAAACCTGGAACGAGCTGCTAGACGCAACCGCAAGGCTGCAGCGTAATAATATGACCGTGGGGCTGCCGTATACGGCTGTTACGGCGTCGGGCGCGGTGGATTTAGGACTTGGCGCAAAGGATCTGTTCCCCACGCTTTTAATGCAGTGCGGCGGCAGCTTTTACAATAAAACGCTTACCGGCGCAGCCCTTTCCGACAGTGCGGCGCTTGCAGCTTTTGAACTGTGGACAAAGTTTTACACACAGTACAGCTTTGAATTGAGCTATGATTTCAATACGCGGTTCAGAACGGGTGAAATGCCCATTGCCGTAGCGTCCTACGGTATGTACGGCACGCTTATGAGCGCTGCCCCCGAAATACGCGGGCTTTGGAAAATGGAGCTTATGCCGGGAATAGAGAAAAACGGCGGGATTGACCGCTCGGGCGGAGCTTCGGGCACGGCGGTTGTAATGTTTAAAAACGCACGCAATAAGGAAAACTGCTGGCGCTTTATGCAGTGGCTTACCTCTGCCGACGTTCAGACCGATTACGGCACGGCCGCAGAAAACCTTTTGGGTGCGGCAGCAAGGCACGCAACGGCTAATCTTGAAGCGTTCGGCAACCTTAACTGGACTCGCGCGGAGCTTGAAATATTAAACGGGCAGCGGGCGTGTGTTAAAGAAATTCCCGAAATACCCGGCGGATATTATACCTCGCGGTGTATAGATAACGCTTTCAGAGAGGTGCTGTATCAGCACGGTAACACAAGAGTTGCTTTAGAAAATGCAAACGCTGCAATCGATAGGGAAATAAAAAGAAAAATAACGGAGCTTGGCGGGTGAAATTTGTGAAACGTAAAGAATACGGGCTTGCGTCCCGTCTTAAAAAGAGTTCGGTGAGCTATGCTATGATGGCTCCGTATATGATCGTATTCATTTTACTTACGGTAATTCCAGTTATTGCGGCAATTTGCCTTTCCTTCACCTATTTCAATATGCTTGAACCGCCTAAATTTACAGGTCTCCTTAATTACGAAAGACTGTTTTTGGATGACGAGATTTTCCCGCAGGTTTTAAAAAACACGCTTGTTTTCGCAATTATAACAGGGCCTCTCAGCTATCTTATTTCATTCGTTTCGGCGTGGCTGATAAATGAAATGGGCAGAGCCGTCAGAACGGTTATGACCTTTTGCTTTTACGCGCCGGCGCTTTGCGGAAATCTTTATGCCATATGGGCTATGATACTTTCGGGCGACCAATACGGCATAGCCAACAGCGTGCTTATGCAGCTTGGCGTAATTTCCGAGCCGCAGCAGTGGCTGAGCAACCCAAAAACAATGCTCGGCGCGCTTATAACGGTTCAGCTTTGGGCAAGCTTCGGCGTGGGCTTTCTTACCTTCATAGCCGGCTTTCAGAGCATGGATAAAAGCCTTGCGGAGGCGGGCGGAATAGACGGTATAAAAAACCGCTGGCAGGAGCTTTGGTATATTACGCTGCCCTCAATGGCGCCGCAGCTGCTTTTCAGCGCGGTAATGCAGATAGCGGCATGCTTCGGTGTGGGGGCGCTTGTGCAGTCGCTTGCGGGCTTTCCCACAACGCAATACAGCGCGGACACACTGCTTACATATATGCTCGATGTGGGAACGGTCCGTTTTGAAATGGGATATGCGTCGGCTATCGCGGTGTTTCTGTTTGTTATGATGATGTTTACAAATTTTGTGGTATCGCATATTATCCGACGTATAGGTCGGTAACGGGGGAGTGAAAGCATTAGTGAAAAAACGTTTTCATAAGCGGCTTAACCGTTCATTCGGCGGCACGGCGGTTATATTCATTTTTCTTTTCGCCGGTGCGTTATTTATGCTTTTGCCTACGATTTATGCGGTGAGCGCGGCATTTAAGCCGCTTGACGAAATATATATTTTCCCGCCGCGCCTGTTTGTAAGAAGACCCACGCTCGATAACTTTGTTCAGGTGGGCGTTCTTGCCGACACCTTTTGGGTGCCGCTTTCAAAGTATGTTTTCAATACGGTGTTTATAAGCGTAACGGCAACCGTTGGGCATCTGGTGCTTTCAAGTATGGCGGCGTATCCGCTTGCGAAGCACAGCTTTGTGGGCAAAAATCTTTTTTCAAATATTGTTAAATGGTCATTGCTTTTTACTTCCGCCGCAATGCTTATACCGCAGTATATCGTTATGTCGAGACTCGGTATGATAAATACCTACTGGGCATATATACTGCCCTCGGTTCAATCGGCGCTGGGGCTTTACCTTATGATGAATTTTATGGGGCAGATACCAGAGGCTATGCTTGAGGCGGCAAGAATAGACGGTGCGGGCGAGCTTAGAATATTTTGGCAGATCGCAATGCCCAACGTTAAACCGGCGTGGCTTACCGTTATGATATTTTCTTTTCAGACAATATGGAACACTACAGGCGCTACGCAGATGTCGCAGTTAGTGTATGATGAAAAGATAAAAATGGTATCCTCGCTTTTAAGTCAGGTTGTGGCGGGCGGTACAGCCCGCGCAGGAGCGGGTTCGGCGCTTTCGCTCTTACTTATGCTGCCGCCGATAATACTTTTCATAGCGTCGCAATCACGCATAATAGAAACAATGTCAAGCTCGGGAATGAAATAAAGAGGAGGGGAACTTTCTTGAAACGCGTCAAACCGCTGATAATTTTAATAATTGCCGTTTTTATGGGAGTTTGGACGTCTGTCGGCGTTTTTGCCGACGGCGAGACCTCTTTCAGCTATACCTATGATTCATCGGGTGTTTCGCAGGCTGTTCCCGAGCCGTATAAGGCATATGCACCGATTTCGGGCAGAAAAAGCTTCGGCGGGTTGCAGCTTAATGACCCCAAGGATATTTATGTTTCGGAAAAGGGCGAAATATATATTCTTGACAGCGGCAACAGCCGCATTGCGGTTTTAAACTCAAGCCTTGAGTTTGAAAGAGATATTAGGCTTATAAGAAACGGAAACAGGGTAGACCTCAGCGGTGCGGAGGGGATTTTTGTTTCCGCGTCCGATAAGATATATGTTGCCGATAAAAGCGGCGCGGCGGTTTATACGGCGGATAACGACGGTAATATCACATCGGTCATTTCTGCACCGCCTGCCGATAAGGTGGAAAGCGGTTTTGAATTTGCACCGACCCACGTATTGGCAGACAGCGCGGGCGTGGTATATGTAATTTCGGCAAATACATATTCGGGCGCTCTGCAATATGATACGGACGGCAGCTTTTTAGGATTTTTCGGCAGCAACCGGGTCGAAGTGAATTTAAAGGTTATTATGAACCGAATCTGGCGGCGCATACTTTCAAGCGACGCTGCGGCGGGTCTGCAAAGAAGCGTTCCGGTTTCATTTGTTCAGTTTGATATTGACCGTGAAAATTTTGTTTACACCGTAAAATCGGGAACGGGCAGCAGCGGCGGACAGGTAAGGAAAATCAACCCTAACAGTGTGAATATATTGCTTGATGACGAGGGCAACGAGGCGTTTTACGGCGATTCGGAAACCTATTTCGACAGTGTTTCAAATCTTGACATAACCACCTCGTTTTCCGATATAGCGGTTGACGGCGAGGGCTATATAACACTGCTTGATTCAACCCGAAAACGCCTTTTTCAGTATGACGGCAGCACCAACCTGCTTTATGCCTTCGGCGGAGCGGGCAACAGAAGGGGCACGTTTGTATCGCCCGTGGCGATTGATACGCTCGGCAACAAAATAATTGTGCTTGACAGCGGAATAGGCGGACTGCATATTTTTGAACCGACCGATTTCGCGCTTAATGTAAGAGCGGCGCTTTCGCTTTACAATAAAGGGCTGTATGGGGAATCGGAAGAGCATTGGAAAGCCATATTAAAGCAGGACGCATATTACGAGCTTGCCAATATAGGTATGGGAAAAATCCGCGAGCGCACGGGCGATTATGCCACCTCTATGAAATACTACAAAACAGGCAACAGCCGACAAAACTACTCGAACGCATTTGCCGCACGGCGGGACGAAGCAATGCGCAGGGGCTTTGTGTTCTTAATTATCGGTGTCGCGGCGGTCTTACTCGGTATTGTTGCGGCGCTTACGGTAAGCGAAAGGCGGGTTATAAACGAATACAACCGCGTATTAAGACCGCACGGTTATCCGCTTTACTGTCTTAAAAGCCCGTTCAAGGGGTATTCCCTGCTTAAAGAAACAAAGCAGGGCAGCGGCATATGCGCGGCGGTAATACTATGCGTATTTACGGCGGTAGGCATTATATCCACGCAGCTTACGGCGTTTCACTATAACCCCGATTCGGGCAGGCAATTCAATATTTTTGCCGTACTTGCCGAAACTCTCGGAATATTCCTGCTGTTTGTTATATGCAATTGGGCGGTCTCCACATTGGCGGACGGTAAGGGTAAATTCGGAGAAATAATAATATTTACCTCATACGCGCTTATCCCGCTTATTATAACCGAGGTTATGCTTTTGGTTTCATCAAACGTTTTTTCGCTTAAAGAGCAGGCGTTTTACGGAATAATCAGGTCGGTCGGTCTCATATGGACGGCGGTGCACATTTTTGTTTCCAACAAAGAGGTTCATGAGTACAGCGGCGGCAAGGCGCTGCTTGTGCTTTTCGGCAGCGTCTTCGGTATGTATCTTTTAATACTTATTATCACCGTGGCGTACAGTATGTTCGCGCAGCTTTTGAGCTTTATTTCAATGGTAATAAGCGAAATAAGGGCGTAGGGGGTGTTTGTATGAAAAGAAAGGTACTTTTAAAAAATATTCTCGGTTTTGCGCTTTCGTTTTGTGCGGTGGGCGGAATAATTCTTCTTTTATCGGTTGCCTCACGTTCGAGCGACAGCGGCGGTACGGTTACGGAAAAGCTGACGCAGATTGATTTTTCACCCGAAAACGATGGGGATATTATCGCGGAAAACGGCCGCTTCAGACTTTCGGTAAGCTCGCTTGACGCGGCGGTAACATTGCTTGATAAGAAAAACGACACCCTTTTTTCAAGCACTCCCGACGGACTCTACGACATTGAGGGACTGAAAACCGCAGCCGTTTCGGAACTTTCAAGCGTGATTAAAATAAAATACGCCGACCGCGACTCCAATATTTCCGAGCAAAACAGTACGTCCGCCGCCGTTAAAAGGAAAACCTTTTCGGTTAAAAGGATAAAAAACGGTGCAAGAATTGAATTTTATTTTGAAAGCGCGGGCTTTTTAATACCGATTGAGCTTACGGTTACCGATTACGGCTTTCGCGCGGAAATAATTTCTTCGCAAATAAAGGAAAAGAGCAATCTTGTAAAGCTTACTTCCGTAACGCTGCTGCCGGGATTTTCCGCCGGCGCTGACAGCGACGACGGGTATGTGTTTATTCCCGACGGCTGCGGAACAATATCCTCCTTCGGCTATTCGGAACAAAGGTATTCGGCGAGAATTTACGGCGAGGATTGCGCTGTGGAGCAAAACACAAGAACATTACCGCAATCAAAAGCTTATCTTCCCGTGTTCGGAGTAAAAAGAAACAACGCCGCATTTTGCGCAATTATTACAAACGCTGCGGCAAGGGCGGCTGTGAATGCCGACGGCAGCACGGCAAAAAGACCCTATACCACCGTTTGCGCGGAATATGTTTACAGGGAAAATATTCTTGTGAGCGTGAGCCAGAAAACCTTTGAAAATACCCAGGTCAATATGTTTGAAGGCAAGCCCTGCTCCGCAGAAAAGTTTTCGGTGGAGTATCGCGTCTGCGATTCGGCGGATTATAACGGTATGGCGGCTTCTTACAGAAATTACCTTGCCGAGGAAGAGGGGCTTAAAGCCCTGAAAGCGGAGGGCAACGCGCTTTTTGTTGATATTATAGGCGGGGCTGTTAAGCAGCAAAGCGTTTTGGGGCTGCCAGTAAAGCGGGTAATGCCGATTACGGATTTTAAAGCGGCTGAAAAAACGGTAAAGGCTTTAAAGCAGGGCGGTGCGGAGGATTTTTCGGTGAATTACCTTTACTGGTACAAAAATGCCGATGAAAGCGGAATTACCGCCGATTTAAAGCCCGAGCGCGCTCTCGGCGGCAAAAGCGGACTTAACGCTTTTTTAAGTACCGCCGAAAAGCTTGGCATAAAGGCGTATTTGGGGCTGAATTTTACCGATATGCCTAAGAGCGAACACGGATATTCCAAAAAATCCGCGTCCGCGCAAACGGTGCGCAAAGAACCCGTAATTGATTACAGGTATAAAATGAGCACCTTTCAAAAAACGGATAAAGCGCCCTTTAAATATCTTTTAAGCCCCGAAAGAATTACGTCGGCTGCGGCTGCGGCTCGCAAGAGCTTCGGCAGCTTTAATACTGCGGGGTATTCGGTAGGAGCGCTCGGGAATAAGATATATTCCGACCTCGGCGACCGTGCCGTAGACAGGGCGCAAAGCGAGCGGCTGTGGCGAACGGCGCTTAAAGGTCTTTCGGAAAATGAGAAAATAGTAATTCCGAACGCCTGCGCTTACGGTTTTTCCTCAGCCTATGCCATAACCGATACGCCGCTTTACTCGGGCAGCTATTTGTTTTCACAGTATGAAATTCCGTTTTACGCAATGGCGCTGCACGGTTCGGTTTACCTTACATCGCCCGATATTAACGGTCAAAGTGATGAAAACACTGCATTTTTAAAGGCACTTGAGGCGGGAACGGCGCTGAAATACGCCTTTGGCTTTGAAAACGCGGGAGAGCTTTCCGATACGCTTGCCGATGAATACTCATATATAGATTTCGGGCTTTGCAAGGCATCTGCGCTTAGCAAATATAAAATTTCGGCGGAGTATCTTGCCGCCGTTTCCGATAAGAAAATGGTCTCGCACAAGCGTTTATCGCCCAATGTTACCGAAACGATTTTTGAAAACGGTATGGGCGTATATGTGAATTACGGCGATGCGCCGTATGAAAACAGCGGTATATCCGTTCCGGCAAAGGGGTTTTCACCTATCGGGTGGAGTCTTAAGGGGGAGGAATGATTATGAAAAGCAATAAAGGCGGCGGGCTTGAAAAGCAGAAGGCACGCTGGGCGTGGCTTTTTATAGCTCCGTGGATTGTAGGTATAGCGTTGTTTTTCGCCGTTCCCATGGCGCAATCGGTTATATATTCCTTTTGTAATCTTACCGTCAGCGGAAACGGCTTTAAAACCGATTTTACCGGGCTTTCCAATTATTCCTACCTTTTCACAAAGGATACCTTCTTTCTTCAGTATCTTACGGGGTCTGTGGCGTCGGTCTTTCCGCGCGTGGTTATGATAACGGCGTTCAGCCTGCTTATAGCCGTGGTTTTAAAGGAAAGGTTTATAGGCAGAAGTCTTGCAAGAACCGTATTTTTCTTTCCTGTTATAATCGCCTCGGGCGTAATAATCAGTATATTACAGGATAAGGTTATGATGAGCGGCTCGGGCGTTACGGATATGTCGCCGGGGTATATGTTTAAAGCTCCTGATCTGGTGGCGGTTTTTTCGGAGCTCGGACTGCCCGAGGCGGTTACGAAATCAATCACCGATATTATAAACAGTATGTTTGATTTAACCTGGCAAAGCGGCGTGCAAATATTACTGCTGCTTTCGGCTATAAACAATATCCCGTCTTCGTTTTACGAGGCGGCGGTAATGGACGGCGCAACCGCCTGGGAAAAGTTTTGGAAGATAACCTTTCCGACCGTTACACCTACGCTTTTGGTTTCGGTTATATACACGGTGATAGACGGCTTTACCGATTACGATAATAAGGTGATGCAGCTGCTGCGCAGCTATTACACAAATAATAACTACACGTACAGCGCTACCATAGGGGTAATATACTTTTTCTGTATTCTGCTTATAATCGGTTTGATAGAGCTTGTTTCAAAGCGGTTTGTGGTTTATTCGGGAAATTAAGGGGCGTAGAAATGAACAAGAAGATAATACTTTCAAAAAAACGCTCCGTAAGGCTTGTGAAATCAATTTTGCGCGCCGTGTTTTTGGTGGGCGTGGGGTTTGTAATGCTTTATCCGGTGCTGTTTATGCTTTCAAACTCCTTCAAATCCGTAAATGATACGCTTGACCCGACAGTTGTATGGATTCCGAGCGGGTTTAACCTTTTCAGCTTTAAAACGGCGCTTGAACTGCTGAAATTCGGCGAATCCTTTAAAAACACGCTGCTTATTGTGCTGCCCTGCGTTATTTTTCAGGTGGTTTCGTGTCTTTTTATCGCTTACGGCTTTGCGCGTTTCAGGTTTAAATTCCGAAATCTGCTGTTCGGGCTTTTGATCTTCAATATCATAGTTCCTACGGAATCGTATATGATACCGCTCTATGTAAATCTTAAAACAATGGGTCTGCTTGATACCTACGCGCAGTTTTATGTTCAGGCGCTGCTCGGAACGGGTATACGCTCGGGACTGTATATATTTATTTTCAGGCAGTATTTTATAAATATGCCAAAGGAGCTTGAGGAAGCGTCGTTTATTGACGGCTGCAACCCGCTTGAAACCTTTATAAAAATAATGGTGCCCAACGTTTCCGCGGCAATACTTACGGTAACGGTGTTTTCGGTTGTTTGGTATTACAACGATTATTCGCTTACGGGTATGCTGCTCAATAAAAATTTTCCTCTTTCCATTGCGCTTACGGGCGTTTCAACATCGCTTGGCAATCAACTGCAAAATATGTCGGGACTCACAACAGGCTCGGATATAAAGCTGCTCAGCGATTCCATACTTTCGGCGGCGTGCCTTATAACCGCGCTGCCGCTGATAGGCTTTTACGCAGTGGTGCAAAAATATTTTACAGAGGGAATAGAAAGGACCGGTATTGTAGGATGAAAACAGGTATACGTTTAACGGCAGCCGTGCTGATATCGCTTTTTGTAATATCCGCGGCGGGCTGTACAAATGAAAAAAGCCTTTCTTCTGAAACAGGCGGGCATACAGACAGCTCTCAAACGCCGCCTGCGGCAGCCGATATTTTGAAAAAAGCAACGCTTAGCCGCGAGGAGCAAATATCGCTTTACAAGGAAATAGTTGAAGGGGAGACCGCGTGGCTTGCGTCGCTTCAGCTTGATAACGGAGCTTTGCCCATGACATATGCGGCGGACGGAAAGCTGACGCTTAACCCCTATTTTTCCGATTTTGCGGCACTTGCAATGCTTGAAAGCGATAAATACCTCGGTCAGGTCAAAAAATATGCCGACTGGCACTTCTCGCACCTTAATACCGCCGATACGGATTATAACGGGCTTGACGGCACCGTTTACGATTACACGGCGGAGGTATCGGGCGGAAAGGTGAAGCGGGAAACGGTAAACACCGATAACGGCAAAAAGCATTACGATTCGGTTGATTCCTATGCGGCAACCTTTCTTTGCGTGCTTGAAAAATACTGCCGCAAAAGCGGAGACGCCGAATACATAAAGCAGAACAGCACCGACATAGACCGCGTGACCGCCGCGCTTTTGGCAACCTTTGAGGGGGAGCTTACAACAACAAAGCCCGATTATAAAATACAGTATCTTATGGATAACTGCGAGGTTTACGAGGGGCTTGCGGCTGCGGAAAAGCTTTATAAAAGCGCTTTTGCGGATAAAAAGGAGCTTATAGGTAAAATAACGGCGGCAAAGGAAAAGGTATCGAACGGGATAGAAAACCTGCTTTGGAATAAAAAAGGCTATTACGAAACGGCAATATCCCCCGACGGTACGGTTGCCTATAAATTTGCGTGGAGCGATTTTTACCCCTGCGCCACATCTCAGCTGTTTATGATTTCAAGCGGACTTTTAAAGCCCGAAAGCGAGATGGCGCGGCGGCTGTATAAAAGCTTTAACGATAATTTTTCCACAGGCGAAAAGAAAAGCAGCTGGGAAAAAATAAGTCTGCCCGACAGCTTTTTTTGGGGCTCGGTCGTTTATGCCGCCGCAATTATGGGCGACGAGGGCAGGGTGGAAAGCTATATGCGGCTTTATAAAAAGGCAATGAAAAATCACGCTTACCCGCTTTATAACGCGGACGCGGGCAGAGTATGCCTTGCGGCTGCGGTTATGATAGAAAAGCTTTCACAGAAAGGATGATTACATTGAAAAAAATTAAATCGGTAATTTCCGCGGTGCTTTGTATCTGTATGATCTCTGCAGTATTTGCGGGGTGCGGAAAAAACGGAACGGGCGGCGCGGCAGACGGCGAGCGCGCAGAGAAAATTGCCAAAGAGCCTAAAAAAATTTCGTTTTTGGTGCCCGGGTACGACGGCAGCGATAAGGACAGCTATTACACCAAGGCAATAAAGGAATTTGAAAAAACCTACGGCAAGCAGGTGGAAATTCTTCAGGCTGTGGGCGAGCAGCTTTGGAATCAAAAGGTGGCGGCGCAAATTGCCGCCAAAGACCCCATAGACGTATTTTATATAAGCGTGGATCAGTACCTCGGAATGTACCAGAAAAATTATCTGACCCCCGTTAACGATTATGTGGATCTCAGCGTAACAGGGCACAACAGCGATGTAATGGACACGTTTGTTAAATTCGACGGCAAGTATTATGCCGCAGGAGTTTCGGCTACTCCGTATGTGCTTTATTATAACCGCGATATTATGGAAGCAAACGGCTTTGACCGCGATGAGCCGCGCAAGCGCTATGAATCGGGCAGCTGGACCTGGAACGATTTTATTGAAATAGCGCGTGAGTGCAACGACGCAGACGCAGGTATTGCGGGGCTTGAGAATATGTTTGACGAGGTATTTCAGGCGTCGAATAACTGCACGGCGGTCGAGTTTAAGGAAGGCAAATACACGCTTAATATAAAGTCGCCGCAAATGCGCCACACGCTTGAAACGGTTCAGGATATATTCAATAAAAACGTTATCTGCGGCAGCGGCTATGTTACGGGTCAGAATAAATTTTTAAAGGGTAAGGCGGCTATGCACGGCGCATACGCGTATGAAGAAGCGACCTTTAACTCCTTGAAAAAGAGCGGTTCGGTCTCAATTGATTTCGGGGTTACGGCTTTCCCTGCAGGACCTGATAATAAGGACGGTAAAAGCTTCGGACATTCCACGGGCTATGCCATTTCCAACGGCTCAGACGCTCCTTACAGCGCGGGCATGCTTATAGATATGATTTTAAAGGCTGCGGATGAGGATAACAAGGAGAAAAAAGCCCTTGAAAATGCGGAAAACCGCGCCATGTATGATAAGCTTGCGAAAAATCTGTGCATACCGACCTATACCGACGGAATTTTAGAGCAGGGCTACGGAGCGTTTTATCTGCTTTATGATGTGAGAAACGGCGAGGATATTAACCAGAAGCTTGCGCAATACGAAACCACCTATCAAAAAATGGTGGACGATGCAAACGCACTTTTAAAATAGATACGGAGAGGAAAAAATGCAAAAAAATTATTGTACGCCGATTCCTGCGGCAAGAATTTCGGATAAGGTGTCGCCGGAATTGAAAATAGCAACGGCAAACGCCTGCGCGGCGGAAATTTACGCGGTTACCGCAGGCGGTAGGACGCTGCTCGGAAAATACGACCTTAAAAAAGGGCTTGAATCTAACAGAATATATCCCGACCTCGGCGGTATAACAGGAAAATTTGAGTTTGAAATAAACTTTAAGGACAACGACGGCAATACAGAGGAAACAATACGCATACCTTATGAGGTTGTAAAATCGGATGTGCCGTCCACCGGGATGATAGACGGCTGCTGGATAACGCTTTACCACTGGAGCGAGGCAGAGGGTACTTATTTTAACGAAGGGCTCAAGAATCTTGACGCCGACGGCTGGCGGCAGATAATCTACTCCATGCACAAGGCGAAAATTACCTCGGTACTTATTCAGAATGTGTTTGACGCGGGAAATTACGCTTATCAGCACAATATGACCGTGGATACATACGACGGAAAAGCGTTTTATCCGAGTAAACTTTACAAAAACAGAATGCCAATAAAGTGCGAAGACCCGTTAGAGGTTATACTGACTGCCGCCGACGAGTGCGGAATGCATGTTTTTCCCGGGGTGGGTATGTATGCGTGGTTTGAATTTTCGCCTGATTCTCTTGAATGGCATAAGAGGGTGACTGTGGAGCTGAACGAACGCTACGGACACCATAAATCATTTTACGGCTGGTATATTTCCGAGGAAATTATGGGCTCGTTATACTTTGATTATCCCGCTGTTCCGAATGAGAAATATAAGGATATACAAAGCTTTTTCAGGGAATACACCGCGTTTGTAAGGCGGCTTACCCCCACAAAGCCGGTGGCGCTCGCCCCTAACAACATCCATATGCACTGGTATGAGAAGGAATGGCTGCCGATACTCGAAAACCTTGATATTATAATTCCCTTTGCATTTGCAAGGAGCGAATATAATATTGATGAAATTATGAATATGTGCCGCAAGACGGGAACGCATTTCTGGGTTGATATGGAAATGTTCGCCGTTCCGTTTACAGACGGGCTTCGCCCCAAAAAAATACCCGACCTGCTTAAAGAAATGAAGAATTACGATAAATTGGAGCAGATATACGGCTACCAATACACCGGAATTATGAATGAGCCGGGGCACAGAATGAATTTGGGTCTTGCCGAGACCGAAAAATTTTACAGCGAATATATGAATTACCTTAAAACCAAGGAGGAAAACGGCAATGGAAAATAAAATATTTACCGAATACAAAAATCACTTTCACTCGGCTCTTTTGGACGACTGTATTCCGTTCTGGGAGAAAAGCGACCTTATAGATAGGGAATACGGCGGGTTTATAACCTCGGTAGACAGAGAGGGCAAAAGCTACAACGACGATAAATCGGTTTGGTTTCAGGGGCGCTGCCTTTGGACGTTTTCCGCACTTTGTGCAAGGTACGGCATAAGGGAGAGCTGGCTTAACGCGGCAAAAAGCGGAAAGGAATTTCTTGAAAAATACTGTACCGACAGCGACGGAAGAATGTTTTTTACCGTAACGCGCGACGGCAGACCGCTGAGAAAACGCAGATATATGTATTCCGAAAGCTTTTTTGTTATAGGCATGGCTGAATACGGCGCTCTTACGGGAGATACCGAGGCTCTGGCTAAGGCGGCAAAATGCTTTGATATGATGCTCGATATCTACCGTCACCCCGAAAACGACCCATATAAAATCACCCCGAAATCATATGCCGAAACAAGAAGTCAGCGCGATTCCGCAGTGCCTATGGTGCTTATAAGCTCGGGGCAGATACTGCGCCGCTGTATTCCCGAACGGGCGGAATATTATACCGCCGCGGTGCGCGAAGTAATTGGAGATATACTGAAATATCACTACAAGCCCGAGCTTAAGTGTGTGCTTGAAACGGTGGCAAGCGACGGCAGTATGATAGATAACCCAGCGGGCAGAACCGTTAACCCGGGTCACTCCTGCGAAAACTCGTGGTTTATTATGTGCGAGGCGCTTTATTCCAAGGACGATGAGCTTATGAAAAAAGCGCTCAATTTGCTTGACTGGCATACAGAGCGCGGCTGGGATAAGGAAAACGGCGGAATGTTCTATTTTGTTGACGTGCTGGGCAGACCGTGCGAGCAGCTGGAATGGGATATGAAGCTTTGGTGGGTGCATAACGAGGTTTTAATATCCTCATTGCTTGCATATGCCGTAACAAAGGATAAAAAATATTGGGATATGTTTGAAAAGACCTATGATTATACCTTTTCGCATTTTGCGGATAGGGAATACGGCGAGTGGTACGGCTATCTGCACAGAGACGGCAGCGTTTCACACACCCAAAAGGGCTCTTTGTGGAAAGGACCTTTTCATTTACCGCGCTGCCTAATGCTTTGCGAGGATATTCTTACCGTGCTTGAAAGCAACGGAGAAATTCACAGCATTATATAACCCTCACGATTTCTGACCGACGGCATAAAAACAGGAGGCGACTGATATGAGAAAAAGCATTTTTTGTGTTCTTTTAAGCGTTGTTCTTCTTACAGGCGTTTTTTCTCCCGCAACTTTGGCGGAGCAGGCAGACGCCGCGCAAATTACCGACGATATGACAGACTGGAGCATTGCGGCATATCACAGCGAAAACTGGGAGCGATTTTTAAGCCACCCCGAGAGTGGGCTCAGCGTTATAGGCCGCGGCGCTGCAGGTGGAGAAAGCTCGGTTACATATGCATCGCCTGCAGGTAAGCGCTTTACACGGCTGAATATTTCACTGCAGCTGCACAAGGATTTTTACAATTCCCGCCATATTTCCGTTTCGGCGCTTGTGTCCGCCGAGAGCGAATGGCACGACATTACATTTACAGAGGGCAAAACGCAGGATATTTCGGGCTACGATAATTTTAAAACAAAGAATATTTCGGCTTATTTGCCCGAAAACACCGTTGCGGTTCGTGTTTGTTTGCTGAATGATGTTGCATGGACGTTATTCATCAACCGCGTTGAGCTGTATACCGACGATATATCGGAAGAAACTGTCGTTTCCACGGCAGGGCCTATTATAAAGCAGGCGACCCCCGGGGCGAATAAATATTCGCCAAAATATGAGCAAAGCGCTTTGCAGTTTGATTCGGCTGCGCTGAAATCGTATAAGGGACTGCCACTTATAAGCTCGGGCACGGTTTTATTTAAAGGCGTTATAAAAAATAAAGCAAACGCCGAAGAGATATATGCGGCAGTGCAGACAAACGGCGCGGTAATTCTTGAAAGAACCGAAACAACGGGTGAGACCGACAGCTATATCTGCTATTCCGCGCGGCTTTACGGCATTACCGAGAACGGAAAGGAAAATGAGCGTTATTCCGCTTTTGCTTACGCGGTGTACGGCTCGGGAGAGGATGAAATGACGGTTATAGGAGAACCGATAAACGGCAAATACAGCAATGAGCCGAGCGAAAAGGAAACGGAATATATGAATTTTACGGAAAGCGAAAACAGCTGGATAGCATCGCTGCAGCTTGCCGACGGCGCAATTGTAACGCGACCGCCGAGCGGCGGGGCGGCAAGCATAAATCCGTACTTTGCAAATATTTCAGCCGCAGCTCTTCTGAAATCGGGCAGCAGATATACCGAAAACGTTAAAAAATATATGGACTGGTATTTAGCGCACCTTAATAACGCCGCTGAAAATGTACCCGACGGCTCTGTGTTTGATTACAATGTATATATAAGCGCGGACGGCAGCATTACCGAGACATCCGCAGGCGATTTTGATTCGACCGATTCATACGCCGCAACCTTTTTAAGGCTTGTTTCGGAATATTGCAATACCGTCGGTAATTACGGGTATTTCAACTCCAATTTCACAGCAATACAAAGAATTTATTCGGCAATGCTTTCAACCTGGGATCACGATAAAAAGCTGACTGCCGCAAAGCCTGCGTATCGGTTTTATTACCTGATGGATAACTGCGAGGTTTATGACGGCGCGGCGGCATACCGCAGTCTGCTTAAGGCAACCGACAGAGCGACTGCCGAGGCATCGGCTCGAATTGCGGATATTTTATGCGGTATCGAATCGCTTTATCAAAACGACAGTTATCTGAATTTTTACGGAAATACCGCTTTTAATTGGGAAACCTGGTATTCCGACGCAACGGCGCAGCTTTTCCCGATAATGCTCGGTGTAATCGACGCAAACAGCGCGCGGGCTGCAATGCTGTATTCAAAGTTTAATTCACTGTATTCGGGCGGCGGCAGCCTCGGCTGTTCGTGGGAAAGGCTTGATAACCCGAGCGGTATGGCGTGGAGCTTGATCGCGTTTACCGCAGCACTTACGGGGGATACGGAAAAAGCTGACTTGTTTATTACGGCGTACAGGCAAAGGTTTTCCGCACAGCACGGCAGCCCGCTTTACAATGCAGACGCGGCGTTTGCCGTTCTTGCCGCAAACGAGCTTTTAAAGCTTTGCTGATGTAAAAAAGGTGAGCTTATGAAAAAAATTATAACAGGAGCGGTGCTCCTTACAATGCTTGTGCTTTGCACATCGCTTTCCGTAGGGGCGGTTGTATACGGCGACGCTAACAGGGACGGAAACGTTGATATTACAGACCTTATCGCACTTAAAAAATACTGCTCCGGCTATTCTGTAAATATAGATACATCTGCGGTGGACGCGGACCAAAACGATATTATAGATTCAATCGATATGGCTAAGCTTAAAAGTGTTATTCTCGGAATCTCAAAATACGAAATAATAACCGACGGGTACGATTATCTTAATGTAACGGCACTTGATAAGGAGGAAGCGAAATGAAAAAACTATCTAAAATATTTGCAATTCTTATATGTCTGACATTAACGCTCGGAGTGTGCGTGTTGCCTCTATCAGCTGAAAATAACGCGCAATTACACGACGATATGGCAGACTGGAGCAAGGTTTCTGCCCATAGCGAAAACTGGGATATGTTTGCAAGCCACGCCGAAACGGGCTTAAGCGTTATAGGCAGGAAAAACGTGACCGACGAAAGCTCGGTTACATATACGGCGAAAAACGGCGACACATTTAAAAGAGTGGAAATTTCCTTACAGGTATACAGCGGCTTTGTGAGTGTTTCAAGAGATTTAAAGGCGGAATACAGAACCGACGAAAAATCCGAGTGGAAGTCTCTTGTAATGACGGAGGAGGGCGAAGAAAATATTAACGGCAAGGAAACGCTTGCCTTTAAGCTTCAGAAGATATACTGTGAATTGCCCGCAGAGACCGCGGAAATTAAAATATCGCTGCTTAACGATGTCGGCTGGACGCTTTTTATAGATTCGGTAACATTGGATATTAAAAAAGGAAACTCCGGGGAAGAAAAACCCGAAGTTCCCGGCGAGGATATTTTAACCGATGATTTTTCCGATTTATCAAAGCCCGATTTTAAAACGGATAATTTTGATGTTTTCCCGAATCATCCGGAAACGGGATTGAGCGTTATAGGCAGAAAAACAACCGACGGTGAAAGCTCGGTAGCGTATAACGCCCCCGAAGGGAAATACTTTTCGGCGGTGAAGCTCGGCGTTCAAAAGGCTGAGGGCTATGTTCTGTATTCGCGGGATATAAGGCTTGAATACAAAATTTCCGATACGGACGAATGGGTAAACGCTCCGCTCACAGAGGGGGAGTTAAAGGATATTAAAGGCGCTGCAAACCCGGTTTTTAAAACGCAGGAATTAAGCGCGGCGCTGCCCGAAAACACACGCTTTATAAAAATCAGCCTTTTAAACGATGTGGTGTGGACGCTGTTTTTGGATAAACTCGGCATAACGCTTAAGGATGTAAAGGTAATTGACGGCGGTAAAACCGACGACGGAGGCAAAACCGACGAGCCGGAGGTTAAAGATACTATCCTGACGGATGAGTTTGAGGATTTTTCCAAAACCGAAACGCATACCGATAATTTTGAGTTTCACAACCCGCACCCCGAAACGGGACTCAGCGTAATGGGCAGAGGAAACGGAAATACGGAAAGCTCGGTAACCTATGCCGCCGAAAATAACGCTTATATCACCTCGGCAAAGATAGGAATACAATTTTACACAGGTTTTTTTGACGCCGCGCGTGATATAAGGGTAGAGGTTTTGGTAGGCAAGGCTTGGAAAACTGTAAATCTTCTTGACGGCGAAATATCCGATATAAACGGCTCGACAAATAAGAATTTCAAAAGCACCGTTTTAACGGTCGATTTGCCCGCAAATGTTAAAAAAGTAAAAATTTCACTGCTCAACGACGTTGCGTGGACGCTTTTCCTTGACCGCGCCGAATTTAAAATGAGCCGCGACGGTTCTTCGGGGATAATATACGGAGATTTTACGGATGAGCTTGCTGATTTTTCCAAGCTGTACAGTCATTCTGATAATATGCAGGCGTTTGCGGAGCATCCCGAAACGGGCTTAAGCGTAGTCGGCAAAACCGACGGCGAGGACGGCTATATAAGCTATAAGGTCTACGATAAGGAAATAACATCGGTGAAAATAAGGCTTGTAATAGCCGACGGATATTTCGATAAAGCAAAGCACTTTTCGGTTCAGACCAAAAACGCGGTTTCTGCGGCTTGGAAAACGATAGATTATACACTTTCCGCACCTACGGCTATTGCGGGAACAGAAAAATTCGTTATTGTTACCGCCACGGTCGATAAGCTGCCCCTCGGAACAGACGAAATAAGGCTTAACCTTACAAATGATGTTGCGTGGACGCTTTTTGCAGACAGCGTTTCTTACACTACGGGAAAGCTTACGGATATTTCGCTTATTCCGAAAACCGACGGTGCGCAGCATACGCAAGCGGCATGTTACACATTTTTTGTGTCCGCTGCGGCATTGCTGTTCTTAGGCTTTAGGCTTTCGCCTTATAAACGCAGATCTGTACAAAAGTGACATTTTAGGTTGTGGAAATTATCCACAGCAGAAAAAACACTTTAAAGAAAAAGCGAAGTATTAAGTTCGGTAATGTTAAAAATCGAATGCTTTTAAAAATCAAAAAGCAGTAATCAATAAGTGCCGTTTTGTCTTAAAAAGGTATAAAAAGCGAAGAAAAATCATACAATTAACCAGTGAGAGAGCGTGTAAGACGCTTTAAGGGGAGTTGATTGTATGAAAGAGGCGACACAGGACAGGGCGGAGATACTGGGCGAATACATACTCGATACGGGCGCTACCGTCCGCGCGGCGGCAAAGGTTTTTAAAATAAGCAAATCTACCGTACATAAAGATGTTACCGAAAGGTTAAGACATGAAAATCCGCATCTTTACAAGCAGGTGAAAAAGATTTTGGAGAAAAATAAGCAGGAGCGGCACATACGCGGCGGAATGGCAACCAAAAGAAAATATAAAGGCGAATGATCAATGCGAAGGAGCGTGCCCGGACGGCAGAATGAATGCCGATTGGGTACGCTTTTTAATGGTGTCTTTAGACATGGAAATAAACCCTCGGTTCTACCGAGGGAAGAAAAAGAGCGGAGCGACAAAAAAGTCGGGCGAGCTTGGTACGAGCCGAAAGACTTTAAAAAAAGAAGAACCTCTTGTAAAATAGTAGTGGTTTGGCGACCGCATTACTAAAAAACAGGAGGTTTTTCAAATGAAAGTAAATAATGAGATAAAAAGCACAGCACGCAGCAAATATAGGTGTCAGTACCATATAGTTTTTGCTCCGAAGTATAGGAGAAAAGAGATATATGGCAAACTGAAAAAGGATATAGGAGCAATACTTAGGAGATTATGTAATCAAAAGGGAGTAGAAATAATAGAAGCAGAGGCATGCCCCGACCATATACATATGCTGGTGAGTATCCCACCGCACATAAGTATAGCACAATTCATGGGATATCTCAAGGGGAAAAGTACATTGATGATTTTCGACCGACATGCAAATTTAAAATACAAATATGGCTCAAGAAGTTTTTGGTGTAGAGGATATTACTTGTGTGTAAAGACAGTACCAAAACCGTAGGAGCCTTGATATATAAGGGATTCTACGGTTTTGTTTTTGAAATTTAATATCTCGGGTGGACACTTTTGCATATGATTTTCAATATGACGGGTATGTTTTATCTATGATATTTTTGCGATGACAGAAACTTATAAAATCACAAAGAGCAACGATGTGGGAGACGAAGCGGAATTGAAAAAGTGATGATTAAATTAAGCACACTACCTCAATGCAACATCCGTTCTTGCAAAACAGCTCGAAATATGGTATATTAAATATAGCAATATACGCTGAAAATACACTTTGGAGGTTCAGATATGAACAAAACAGAATTTGTTGCTGCAGTTGCAGAGGCTGCCGGCGCAAGCAAGAAAGACGCAGAAAACATCATTAATGCAACCCTCGCACAGATTGAAAAAGTACTTGTTGCGGGTGGCAAGGTACAGTTTGTCGGTTTCGGCACTTTTGAAACCCGTGAGCGTGGAGAGAGAACCGCTAAGAATCCTCAGACAGGTGCGGAAATCACTATCCCGGCATCTAAGGCTCCGGCATTTAAAGCAGGCAAGGCTCTCAAGGATGCCGTCAATAAGTAAACAGAATTATAAAGCAAAAGGCACAGCTATCATTTCGATGGCTGTGCCTTTTTGAATATCTATCTTTTATTGCACATTACCGAGGCGCAGAACATACCGTCCTTTACTTCAAAGCGGCAGACACCGCCGTACTGCTCGGCAATGCTTTTTACCGACTGTGTGCCGAGTCCGCGTCCCTTGTGTTTGGTCGAGAGAAATTCATTATCTGTTGTGCGCCGGAGCGTTCCGGTAAAGGTGTTATCGACCGTGACGCAAAGCGTGCTGCCTTTGAGCATTGCTCGAATATCGATTTTCCGGTCATCGCCCGACTCCTCTTTGCAGGCGTCTATGGCATTCTCGATCAGGTTGCCGAACAGAACGGAAATATCGGTATCCGAAACGAAAATGTTACCGGGGATCTCTGCGTTGACGATGTAGTCAATATCATTATCCTTAGCCTGCTGCGCGAAATAAAGCAATACGGCATTGGCGGCGGCATTCTCGCAGAAACGAATGAGCGAATCGTCCGGCAGACTGTCGTTATAGCCGTCGAGATATTTTAGTAATGCGTCAAGCTCTCCCTTGCTCACATATTCGCGTATAAGCGAGATATGATGCCGCACATCGTGCTTGGCACGGCGGGCGTCGGTGATTTTTTCCTGCAGATTCTCATATTGCACCGCCTGCATAGAAAGCTGATGATTCTTTTCCTCCAGCTCCAGCGTTTGATTCTGCTCCAAAATCAGGCGGGTCACGACATAGTAGATCAGGATCGCTCCCACATTGATGATAAACAAAAACAGAGTGTTCTTCGGACGCAGCGCAATTTCCAGCGCCGAACGGGAAACAACGCTGTATATTGCAAAATACCATACGATATAGAAGGTTGCGGGAATCAGCCACAGATACCGCCACTCAAAGCCGGACGGTTCTTTTTCTACTGCCGGAGTGAATACGGACTTCATATAAAGAAGGATCGGCACAGAGAGAATGGTCTCCACAGCAAAGAGCATCAGCGAGAAGGACCAGCGGTAGCTCTGCACAGCCAATGCCGGAAAAAAGAGCCCCTCAAGGCACTTTGCGGAGATCACGGCGAAGTTGGCAAGATTGGAGATCATCAGCAGCGTGAAAAGTGTTTTGCCGAAATGCTTCTTCACGGCGAGAAAATAGAAAGCGGCATACAGCGCCGTGCTGAGCGCACTGGCGATTGCGGCATGATTTCCGGGAACAAAGCTGACCCATGCGCCGAGCAGCACCTGAATGACAGACAGCAATCCGATCAGAATTCCGGTAACGCCTCTTGAAAACCGCAGACTGTGCCGGAACGGATAGAGCGCCAAGGCAAGAAACGGCAGAAAGTTCAGCAGCGAATATACGATGATCTCAATGAACCGATAAACAGGCGGCATCACCGTTTGCCTCCTTTACGCAGCTGCTCAAACAGGAAGGATGAATAGGCATCTGTCACCTCTTTTGCCTTGCGGCGGCTGATGGGAATAAGGCTGCCGTTGCTCATGGTAAAGGTGTCTGCGTTCTGTGCGTCGACCTCGTGAAAGTTGATGATCAGCCCTTTCGACGGGATAAAGAAATACGGATAGCCGCAAAGCAGCGCTTCGATTTCCGAAAGGTTTGCCCGCAGGATGATATCCTTGCCGTATTTGCAGTGCAGCGTCGTATAATGTGCGGCGTAGTCTGCATAAATGATATCGCGCAGAACGACGCTTTTGCCGTCAGGCAGCTGTATTGTCCGTTCTTTTTCGACTTGGGCAAGATCTATGCGGTCAAGCATTGCTTTGACACGCTCCCGGTCAAACGGCTTGTGCAGATAGTAGCAGGCATTTACCTCGTAGCTCTCGCTGGCAAACTCATTGCTTGTGGTGCCGAATGCGATACGGACATCGCTGTCCGTTTTGCGTATTTCCCTCGCCACATCCATGCCTGTAAGCTTGTCCATAAAAATGTCCAGTACGATCAGCTCAAAAGCGTTGGGCTGCCAAACTCGCAGAAAATCCTCTCCGCTTTTGAAATATGTAAGCTCGGCAGACGAACCGAGCAGTTCACCGAAATAAGTTTGCAGACATTCATACATCCGTATGTCATCGTCAACGATTGCGATCCTCAAAACCAAAACTCCTCTTTACTTTATAAGGTCAATGCACTTCAACTACACTCATTATACCATACAATTGTGAAAAAACAAAGCGTCAATCCCTAAATGATTACCGCTTGAGTCCTTTTTTGACCGCTTGCGCCAAACCGATTGCGGAAATTCCCGACATCAGTTATGATATCTATGTATAAGTATGCCTGTGAAGGAGGTGCCATATGAGGTTGATTCTATACGGAACAAAAACGGACAGAGATGAGTTTATGTGCTCTGTCACCGCCTTGCCGGACCTACGTTACCGTAAAATGCAGATAACAGGCTATCTGGATTATGACAGCTTTATCACAGGACTCGGAGAAAGCCCGCCGGACTGCATCGTGATTGCGATGGACGGCGCAGACGGCATGGAGGGCGTGATCGCCGCCAAAAGCGTCTGCAAAAACGTCCCGGTGCTGTGGTTTTCGAATGATAACGGATTCGGCGCGCAGTCCTACAGGCTCGGCTGTGCGTATTTTCATAAAAAGCCTGTTTCCCCGCAGATCCTCTCTGCGGCGATTGCAAGATGCGTGTAAAGGAGTAACGAGATGAACACAAACATGACACTGGAAAAGCGGATACTTTCCGTGCTGCTGACGGTCATCATGGTATTTTCCATGGTGCCGCTGTCGGTATTTGCTGCGGACAGCAATCAGGCGTCTGTTACCGTAAACGAAACGGTGACAGAGTATGCCACCATTCAGGAGGCATTTGACGCAGCGAAGAAGCTTACCGACCCCTGCACGGTCAAGGTGCTGCAAAGCTTTAAGGGCAGCATGGTCCTTGGGGTAACCTTTACCGCCGAGGATAACTGCGATATTACGCTTGATGTAAACGGCTTTGATATGTATAACCGCAACACCAGAGATCAGGCGTCGGCAAGCATGTTTACCTTTGAAAAGGGCACAAACGCCCACCTGACCGTGGTAAACACCGCCGAAAACAGGGAGACTTACGGCGGTATTTTCTACTATCCGAACGGCACCGACATTTCAAACAGCGTGTTTCATATGGAGGGCGGAACGCTCACCATCGAAGATGTCGGTGGCGACGGTATCAAGAACAAAACCAGCAACTACGACAAAATCTCGGGCAGCATCCTCTATCTTGACGGCGGAAATGTTACCATAAACGGCAGCAAATTCGGCGAAGAAAACAGCATTGTGCCCCTTTATGTAAAGAGCGGAAATCTGACCGTAAACGGCGGCACATTTATCACCCAGCAGGGCAATGCTTTGCGTATAGCAGAGGGATTCGACGGCAAGGTCAACCTGTCGGGCGGTAAGTTTTCCAGCACCTTTACAAGCTCTAAGATGGATAAAATGGGGAACTTCGTTCAGGTTTACAGCATTCCCAGCATTCTGCGCGAGGACGGCGGCAAGGTAGACGACCTGCTTGCAAAGGGCTATGTATATCAAAAGAACGCCGACGATGAAAAGAACTCCGAGTCGGCACTTTACCGTGAGATTTCGGTTGTACCGGAACCCGGCGTGAAATACATTGCGGCGGACGGTACCGAGCAGAGCTGCACGGAGTACACCGAGCTTACCGAGACTACCAATGGATCTGCAGGGTTAACGGGCTGGTACGTGGTCAAGGGAACCGTCAATAAGGAAGGCCTTATCGGTATTGCCGGAGGCAAAACCTTGAACCTGATCCTTTGTGAAGGAGCAACACTCAACCTGCAAAAAACCTTGTATTTGATGGGTGGCGCAACGCTCAATATCTACGGCCAAAACGGCGGTACCGGTACACTGATTGTCAAAGGAACAGCCGGTGTTCGTCAACCCGGCATCGGTATTATGCATAATACTGCCGGCGGCAGCGCCAGCGTAAATATTTACGGCGGTACCGTCACCGCACAAACGGATAACGGCGCGCAGCCTATCGGTACAAACCCTGAACTTATGCCCTACGGCAAGGTTAATGTTACCATTGCCAGGGGCTTGAAATGTGTTAAGACCGACGACCAAAATACGGCGTATGCCTACGATAATACCGACGGTACGTCGATAACCATTACCAAATGCACCGAGCATAAATGGTCATACACAAACATAACAAACGATTCCCACGACCGGACCTGCGACCTTTGCGGTACAGCAGAAACCGGTGTTGCACATACAACGGCAAGATATAAATACATCCGTGCAGACATACACCGCCTGATTTGCGCTTGCGGGAAAGATTACAGTACAGAATATCACATGTATACCTATACCCCCAACAGCGACGGCTTGACCCACACGGCAACATGTAAATGCGAATATTCGGTAGACGATATTGCACATACCTATAAAGGCGAAGACGAAATTTGCATCTGCGGTGCGGTTCATTCGGCAACATACGACGGAAAGAAATATGCATCACTGCAAAGCGCCATTGACGCCGCCGCACCTGTCGGCGGTACGGTAACCCTTGCGCGGCAGGTAAATGAAAATGTTGTCAGCACCGATGGTACGGTCACAATTGACCTGGGCGGTAACAGATGGAGTGGCTATATTGATGATTGGGGGAGCATTGTTCCTCTGACCGTAAATGGCGGCAGCGTTACCTTGAAAAACGGAAATCTCTCCCAGTGGTGGTCCAGCTCCAGCGCCCGAACCGGCATTGAGATAAACGACGGCAGTGTGACGATAGAGGAAGATGTCCGTGTCATGGGCGGTATACCTGAAGGGGACGTTTTGTCTCCTTCTATTACACTGAGCGGCGGCACCCTTATCCTGAAAGAGGGCGCGGTTCTGCTGAGCGGCTTGCAGGTGCCGGAGGGCAAGGTACTTGCGGACTATCTGCCCGAGGGAACGGCCTTTGTAAAGTGCAGTTATGATAACAGCAGTGACACCGTGACCGTCTCCGACCCGCAGGAGTTTGTTTCCGATGTGTATTCGACAAACCGGAGCACCGAGGGAATGATGATCGTTTCCCATACCCACGATTTTGGTGGCGGCACGGCCTGCCCCTGCGGCTTCAACTGTGACCACAGCGTGGTGGACAGTGCTACGGGTAAGTGTGAAAACTGCGGCACGCAGATCTATGTTGCCTCCCTTGTCAAAGCGGACGGTACAGTAACAAATTACGAAGCCTTTGCCGATGCATGGGATGCGGCAGTCGATAACGAAGGTTCAACGCTGAAACTGCTCTGCGATATAACTCTTAACAAGGCGGAAAACGGTATCATTGCGCAGTCCGGCAAATTTACCCTTGATCTCAACGGCAAAACCGTCAGCGGTGAAATTACAAATCAGTTGCTTACCGTCAGCGGCGCAGCAAATATCACAATCCGAGACGGAAAATTGATCAATGCATTCAGCAAGGATCAGTCGAATATAAACCAGTCATGTGCCAGCACTCTGGAAATTGACGGCGGAACGGTAACACTGGATCGGGTGGAATTGATTGCCGGTCACGGATTTGAAGGCGCCCGTTCCTATGCGGCTTATATTTTCAGCGGAAGCCTTACGGTAGTCGACGGTACCTTTACAGGGGCGCTCGCCGTGGGTGACATATGGGGAGCGCATCCTTCGGTAAAAATCACATCTGCAACGCTGCATAACGGAATTATCTACGGTTATGTGGGTACCACCGACTTCAATTATGCGGGGCTGAAAGCTGTTTTTGCCGACGGAAGTATGCTTTTTGATAAGGACGGCAAGTATATTGATGTTGAAAACGAAGCGTATTGGCAGATTGCGGGAGAGGGAGAAGACGTATATGTCGCCTTTGTTTACGGTGAAGAATGCGTTATCAAGCCCCACACTCATAATTCCTATGTTGACGGCAAGTGCGCAGAGTGCGATTACGCCTGCCCCCATGACAGCGGCAAAAACGACCGGGAGGCGGGCTACTTTGAAAAGGCGATCTGCTCTGTCTGCCACGCTGAGTACGGCAATTATGCAAAGGACACTAATAAGCCTACAGGTAGAATTGAAATTAAAGAGCGCACATGGTGGGAAAGCTTTATCCATGCGATAACCTTCGGTTTGTTTTATAAGGAAAAGGTTACGGTGGAAATCACTGCTAGTGACGACAGCTACAGTCAGGCAGGATATGATGAAACAAAGCATGCGGTAAAGATTGAATACCTTATCAGCAATACCGAGCTGAGTTTGGAGACAGTTAAGAACTCAGCCTTTACGGAATACAAAGGTGAAATTGACATTTCCGATGACAGCCGTTACGTAGTTTATGCAAGACTTAATGATTTTGCAGGAAATGAAGAATATATTTCTACCGAAGGCTTTGTAATAGATACAACGCCGCCTGTAATCGAAGTAGACGCTGACGGTCAAAGTAAAAGATATTCGGACGGTCAGCGGGTGGAAGTCTGCGGCGACACACAAATCAATTTTATCGACGATAATTTTGACACAGCATATAGAACGATAGACGGAGAAAAGGATAAGATATGGAGCAGTCCTTTTCTTGTGGCTGCTTCGGATACCGATCGCACCGAACGGTGGATCACATTTGAGGTACACGACAAGGCCGGCAATATTTCGACGGTTGAGGTCTATGTGCACAAGGAGCACTCCTTTGACGAGGAGACCGGCGTATGCGCATACTGCGGATATCAGGCTGCCGTATTGATCAAATGCAGCAATGATAATAACGAGGAAGCGTTTGTATCAGGCGGCGGCTTGGATGAGACAATGCGTAAAGCTGATGAGAATAGATTCGACCGATTCTACCTGAAGCTTTACGGAAATGTTGAAAAAAAGGCCGGAGTCGGGACGTATGGCAGTACAAGCAAAAAATGGACATTTGATCTGAACGGCTACACAATTTCTAATCCTCCGAGTGTTGACCCGAATCCCGTGGCTGCCCTATTCTATGTCGCGGGCGATATCACGTTCGTAGGCAATGGTGGTATGAATGCGGATCCGCCGAGAATGATCAGCCAGCAGATCATAAGAGAAACCCATTTGTTCTGCCGGCGTGCGGTTTTTTCGCTGTTGTACATATTATTTCACCTCTTTTTTACAGATTTTCGTTTTTAAGCGCGTCGATGGGATTGTCCTTTTTTACCTTGCTCATGGAATACATCATCGTGGCGAATACGACAAGAAACACGCTCATCACGGCGATGCCGACAGCTGTCCACGGCAGGCGGAAGGCGGTTTCATAAGCCTGATTTACCGAGCGGTACATGAGATATGTGATTCCGCAGGACACCGGCAGTCCGAGCAGAAGCGCTTTTGAACCGTACAACAGGCACTCATAATTCATCATCCTGTGAAAGCCCTTCTGCGTCATGCCGACAGATTTCAGCATTGCAAATTCTCTGCGGCGCAGGCTGATATTTGTGGAGATCGTATTAAACACATTGGCCGCGGCAATCAGGGAGATCAGCACAATGAAGCCGTAGGCAAAAACCTTGATAATCGTTATAATATTACGGTTTGCCTCGGCAAGTCGGGCAATGTCTGTAAGCTCTTTGGTGCTGAGTCCGTTCTCGGTCAGCATTGTTGCCAGCTTTTCAAAGCTTGCGGCATGATTGCCCGAGGTGAGAAAGAAGTCTGTCTCACTGAAGCTGTTCAGCCCTTCCTTCGGGATAACGCTTCTCATCATACTGTAAGGGTAGATCATATTCAGCTTCACCGGCGTGCTTCGGCTGACGAAGAACGGAGCCTCTTCGATGGTTTTCTCGGCTCTCAAGGTGTACCTGACGAGCGACTCCTCATAAGGAAGTTCTATTGTGTCCTTTTCATCCTTCCGCGACTGATATATGACAAACTCGTTGTCGTTTTCGTCGAATTTGTTTCCCTTCCGGAAGTATCCGTCAATCTCACGATACAGAAGACATTCGATCTCACAACGGTCTCCCTTCAGCGTATCCAGCGTGACATACTTTTCAAGTGTCCGGTCAAATTCAATATTTTTGTCAATTGCAATGCCCAAAGGTTTTTCTTTGTTATAGTAGTCCGCTTCGCTGAGCCTGTATTTTTTCAGCAGACGGTTAAATTCGGCATCATCCACGAAGTACAGATACCCCGATATTCCCACAGTATCCGTGTCGGTTTTATCCTTTGCGGAGCCAAAATCGGCGAAACGATTGATATAGGTATCTGTCACATATTTGCGGGGGATGTCGCCCTGTAAAAACAGGCTTTTGGCATATGCACTGCCGGTAATATTCTGCTCGGACGAGAGGAGCGCCAGCAGCTCGTCCGGCGTTTTTGAATCGGGAGTATCAAGGTCTGTCGTGTACTTCAGGTCGAATTGTTCGGAGGATAATGCCCCCGTCGACGATTTCACCAGATAATCGGTGAAGGCAGAGGCGGAGATAAAGAGAACAATGCTCATAAACAGGCTGACAACGGTAGCCCGATACCTTTTACGGCTGCGCCTGTAATACTTTCCGGCTATGCCCCCGGGAAGTCCGAACAGCTTATAGGCGAGCTTTGAGGTTTTTGTCGGTTTATTGTCTGCCCTGACATCCATGCTCTGGCGGATGGCTTCCACGGCAGATACCCTTGTGGCTCTTTTCGATGGAATCCACGCCGAGATAAGCACCGTTATCAGTGCGATCACAGCGGCAATAACGACCGACTCCCACGATACGCAGAGCCGCAGGGGGATATGCGCTTTACCGACGATGGAGCTGAATTTGTCGCCGAGCAGGAGAAGCGTTATGCCGATGCCGCCGATTCCGACAAGAATGCCCAGCGGGATGCCGATGGCACTGACGGTCAACGCTTCGAATGTGACCATCCTTCTGAGTTGTTTTTTGGTAGCGCCCACCGACGAAAGCAGACCGAACTGCTTTGTTCTTTCCGACACGGAGATGGAAAATGCATTGTAGATAAGAGAGACGGATGCAAAGACGATCAGCCCTATCACAATAGCCGCAAGACTGTAAAGTGTGGCGGTAACCGAGTCAATCCGCGAAACGCCGGAATATAGCAGAACATCGGTATTGTAGGCATAACGATAGGCATCCGTATAACCTGTCTCTTTCATAAAGTCGTATACGGCAGAGGGCTTTTTCATTTTGAAATGGCAGTCGATCGGCGATTGACCGTCCGCTCCTCTGTCGGCTGCGGTAAGCGCCGTGTATCCGGGAGCGTCGGTATTCTCAAATGCCGGTCTTTCATATATGCCGACGACCGTGTATGTCCTTGCCACTGTGTTTTCGAGCTTTTCGTCATTTTTCACCTCGACTTGAATTTCGCTGTCATAGGTGAAAAAAGGGTTGATTTGTCCCAGCCTTTTGTTGTCAAGAATTCTGTCACCGACCTCAAGAGTAACGGTATCTCCGATTTTATAGCTCACCTTTCCGTTAGTGGCAAGGTGTTCCGGCAAAATGATCTCCGAGGAGCTTTTCGGAAGTTCTCCTGCGGTAAGATGCACGGGCATGGTTTCAAAATATCCGGACGCCGCATCGCCGCCGAGGACAAACAGATACGGCTTGCGCTCGTTGGCGCTGTTTATCCTTGCATAGCCGAGAACCTGCGCATAGGTGGCGGACGCGACTTTTCCGGAGCCGCCGATATCCTCATAATCCTTGTATGCGGCATCATAAACCGCACCGTGCCAGTCTCCGGTTTTGTAGATTGTATATCTCAGTACAAAGTTCTGCATACTGGCAACAAAGGTCGTTGAGGCGCAGATCATAGCGGCTGAGAGCATAATGCCGATGATCGTAACAACGGTTCTTGTCCGGTTCTGCTTCAGCGAAGCCAAGGTGACCTTGTTGAAAACATTCATCTGCGGATCACCTCATCTTTTGTGATTTTTCCGTCGTCAATGGAGATAATGCGGTCCGCCTGAAGAGCAATGCTTTCGTCATGGGTGATGACAATGAGCGTCTGCCCGTATTTCTCGTTGGAAATCTTGAAAAGGTCTACGATCTCTCGGCTGTTTTTGGAGTCAAGATTTCCTGTCGGCTCATCGGCAAGCACCACCGCGGGCGCATTCATCAGAGCCCGACCGATGGATACTCTCTGTTGCTGACCGCCGGAAAGCTGATTCGGCAGGTGGTTTTCACGACCGGTTAGCTTCAGAGTGGTCATCAGCTCAGCAAGGCGATTTTGATTGACCTTCTGTCCGTCCATAAGCAAGGGGAGAGTGATGTTTTCCGTTACATTGAGCACGGGGATGAGATTGTAAAACTGGTAGATCAGTCCCACCTGACGGCGGCGGAAGATGGCAAGCTGTTCCTCGTTCTGCGCGTACACATCCTTGCCGTCCATAAGCACCCTGCCGCTTGTAGGCCGGTCCACACCGCCGAGGATGTGAAGCAGGGTGGATTTGCCCGAACCCGAGGGACCGATCACGGCAACAAACTCTCCTTTCTTTACCGAAAACGATACGCCGTCCAGTGCCCGCACTTCGTTTTCACCTTTTCCGTATACCTTTGTAAGGTTTTCAACCCGCAATATTTCCATTCTGAAACACTCCTTTCGCTTTTTACGCCCTCATTTTACTTGATACGGATGACACGACGGTGACTTCAAAGTGACGGATCTGTCACTTTGAAAAAAGGGAGCCGCCTGTCAGACGGTTCCCTTATAAAAGCGGATGGTGAACATGGCACCCGCGTTTTTCCGATTTTCCGCCTTGACGGTGCCTTTCTGTCCCGCAATGATCATGCGTGATAAGGCAAGCCCGATCCCGAAGCTCTTGCCGTCGGAGTCTTTCCCCTTATAAAATCGCTCAAAGATGTGCGGAAGATCCTCCGCAGAAACACCCGTGCCGTTATCCTTGATTACGATTTCGGAATACAGGGCGTTTTCGGCTGCGTTGATTTCGATTCTGCCGCCGTCGGGAGTGTGCTCCATACAGTTTTTCACAATATTGCCGACAGCCTCGCTTGTCCATGCGGGATCCCCGTAAAAATTCCCATCGGTGCGGATGATAAGCTCCTGACCGCGAAGTTCAATGGGTATGAGCAGAGGAGCGCAGGACTTATTTATCAGCATTTCCAGGCTGAACATCTCTTTGTTGAACTGTACTGCTCCGGCGTCCAGCTTTGAAATTTTCAGCAGGGTGGTGATCAGCCAGTCGATGCGGTCGAGCAGCTCATAAAGCTCGTTTGTGAGCTGATGCCTGCACTCATCGGTCAGACCGAATGCCGACAGCCGTTCTACCAGCAGATTTATCGAGGTCAGCGGTGTGCGGATCTGGTGGGATATGTCGGCTAAGGAATCCGCCAGATATTCCTTGTCTTTCATGAGCTTTTGCTGCTGCTCACGCAGGCGTATGGTCATCTTATAGATCTCACTGTGGAGGATGCTCAGCTCGCCCTCCGAATAATTATCAAAATCGATCGAACTGTCGCCGTGCAGAACCTGATCGATATCATCCGCAAGGGAGGAGATTCTCTGATACCTCTTGTAAGTGCTGAAGCAGAATACCAGCATAAGGAGCAGAGATAGAACAACGGCGGTCAGTCCGGCACGGAGGTCGAACCAAAAGCAGAGGGGACAGGCAATTACGGCAACGGAAAGCTGCCACAGCAGCGCGCCGCGTACCTCTTTGTTTTTCAGCAGCCTCATCATGCGTCCACCTTGTATCCGATCCCGCGAACCGTCTGAATGATCTTCGGCTCGGCAGGGTCGTCCTCGATCTTCTCACGCAAACGCTTGATGTATACCGTCAGCGTATTGTCGTTGACATAGGTGCCGGCAACATCCCACATTGAGTCAAGCAGCCGTTCGCGTGTCAGCACGATCCCCCGATTGTTGATGAAAGCCAGCAAAAGACGGTATTCCAGCGCAGAAAGAAACAGATCCTTGTTGTTCTTCATTGCCGTGCCCTTTTCGGTATCCACCACCACATCACCGAGCTCTACGGTCTTTCCCGTGCTGCCTGTAAGCCGGAGAACATTTTTGATGCGGGAAAGAAGCTCTCGCGGACGGAACGGCTTCGGAATATAATCGTCGGCACCGAGGTCAAAGCCCGTAACGGTGCTGTACTCATCGCCGGAGGCGGTCAGAAAAATGACGGGGATATCAAATTCGGCCTTGATCGCTCTGCACGCGGAAAAGCCGTTGCCTTCCGCCAAGGATACGTCAAGCAGCACCAGGTCCGCCTTTTCCGCCGCCAGCGCCGCCATAGCGGCAGCCTGTCCGGACACGCTTCGGACAATATATCCTGCGCCGTTCAGATATTCAGTCAGGTTGGTGACGATCGTCTTATCGTCTTCCACTAAGAGTATCTTGAGCATAATCGAACCCCTGTTTGTTAAATGATGAATAGGTGGGAATGAAAAAAAGCCGTGCCACGCCTTGAAAACAACAGAAACCTGATTCGATGCCGGAGTGTGGGCAAAAGCAGAGGCGCGGAGTTGCCGGATCATATTTCAGGCGGAAAGTGCGGTTGATCTGCATTCATTATACTATATGAACATCAGAAAAGCAAGGAGACCAGGTCTGCTGTGATGTGTCAGGGGGAGTCGATCAGAATTTTTTTATTAACGAACACAATAAATACCTCTCAAAATCTGAAATATAAAAACGGATCATCAAATCCACGGTACATACAATACAGGCTCCCGCCCAGGATGATCAACAGAAAAGCTGTCAAGAGTACTTTGCTTTTTACCTTCTTTAACAATTTATACGGCAACGTTGTAGACAAGAATATTCCCGCTATGAAAAAAAGGTAATATTGCCCCAAATATTTCAGGTAGTCATACCTAAAAACCGACCATGCACCTTTTCCGAAAAATGGGAAAAGCCTCGTAAATAAAATGCCTAACTGCGTAATATCATTTACAGCAAATACCGTCCAGGTAAGCGGGATCAAAAATATCATATAAACATGACCAAACAGTTTGTGTTTGTTCAACAGCTTTCCGGTCCACAATTTTTCGGAAAGTATAATCAGAAATAGAATCAAGCCACAAGACTAAGATAAACTGTAAGCTGCTGAAAACCATTCGCGTGCTCCTGCATTCTTTTTTCACTATATAGACGAACGGCAAATGAAAAAGGTGACAAGCTTTTTTAGAAAATGCAGAAAAGAGCAGAAATTCTTTTCCGTGCCATCAAAAGGGAAACCGCCTGATTATCGTGACAAAATCAGGCGGTTTTAGTATATGCGTATTTTAAGGATTTCCCCGTTTTGATCTAAAAAGAAATAACAATTACGACAACTCATTGTGTCAGTTTGCGTATGACGCCGTTGAGGAACACCGCCATCTTTTTCGGCGACTGGCGGTTCTCGCGATTCAGCCATTCCCGTATCACCGCATATCCGCCTTGATAAAAGAAAAGGCAGAGTTCGTTCCGTTCTTCCTCTGTGAAAGTTACGGGAATCGCCATATCAAGCTGCTTCCGAATAGTGGGCAGATCGAACAGCTTGGTTGAAAAATCCTTGTCCGGCAGGGAATTGATAAGGACCTTGAAATGTTCCTCATCGTCAAGAAGAGCCTTCAACATACGGTACAGACAGTCCTCTCCGTCGGAGCCGTTGTCGGAAAGAATTTCTTCTAATTTGCGGAAACAGTCATTTTCAATGTCGGTTAAAAGATCATACTGACTGCCGTAGTATTTATAGAATGTGACCCGGTTAAGTTGGGCTTCGGCACACAACTCATAGATAGTGATTTTTTCAAGAGGCTTTTCTTTCAGCAGCTTTATCAATGCGTTTTTCAGCAGCATCTTACTCAGCCGCACTCTTTGGTTCTCCATAGACTCTCCTTTCGGCTAACAAATGATGCAAATTTGTTTACTTTAAGTCATAAACGCTCAGTTGTGTTTGCATCGAACTTTTTTATAATAAACAGTATGTTGACTTTATACCTGATTGTAATTATACTGTATATACAGTGGTTTGTCAACAGTAATTCGGGAGGTGTGCTTATGAAAAGGCTTACAGGCTTTATTGTAAATAAACGGAATATCATTTTTTCTTTGCTTTCTTTTTGTAGTTAAGGGCTTCATCAACATATTTCGTATCAAGT